>Ga0185299_10000659_pt1 | contig 85335 bp, 75 predicted proteins | sample PaiPotPPA55metaG_FD_128002 | JGI IMG/M metagenome (GOLD analysis project Ga0185299, IMG submission 128002) | Iron sulfur acid spring bacterial and archeal communities from Banff, Canada, to study Microbial Dark Matter (Phase II) - Paint Pots PPA... ...
AATCAAGGATTACGTCCTACACTACAATAAGAATCCACAATCTTTTCAGTGGGTCGCCACCGCCAGCAAGATCATTCGAAAGGTCAACAAATATAAAGAGACTTTAGAGACGGGAGACTAGCAACTACGCTCTTCCGCTAGAGCAGATCCTCTGACCAGCAATTCCGCCGCAAGATTTTTGCAAGTTTTTCCAACCCAACCCCATTTATAGTGTGTTGCCCAGCACCCGGCATAACACGCTCTGTCCTCCAAATGCGAAAGGCACGCCCATGAAAACATCTTTTCTTCAGCCGAAACCTGCTTTGATTGTTTTATTTGCAATCCTAGCGCTGGCCGGTAGCTCGACTGCGGCCGGGGCCGTTAACCCGTTGTCGGGGTCACAAAACCACGGACTAGGCCTCCAGACCGATGGATCGGTTTGCGCGGCCGGGGACAACACCTACGGAATGCTTGGCGACGGTACCTTCGTTGACCGGAAAACTCCGGTGAGAGTTGCGGGGATAATCGGCGCTGTCCAAGTCTCCACTGGCTATTACCACAGCCTCGCGGTGAAAGGCGACGGAACCGTATGGGCCTGGGGCCTTGACGGAAACGGTCAGCTCGGGGATAGTTCTACCTTCAACAAGCCCACTCCAATTCAAGTTCCCGGATTGACCGGAATCATCGCAGTGGCTGCGGGCGACAGGCATAGTCTGGCTTTGAAGAATGATGGAACCGTGTGGTCCTGGGGAAGTAATGGCAGCGGCCAACTCGGCGACGGGACCAACACAGGCGAATCGACTCCCGTCCAGGTAATCCAGTTGACTGGAGTAGTCTCTATCAGTGCTGGCGCATCGTTTAGCATTGCTTTAAAGAGTGACGGCACAGTATGGGGCTGGGGAACTAACGGTGCAGGTCAATTGGGCGATGGAACCACCACGGGGAGACTCAGCCCCGTTCAAGTGGCCGGCTTGACCGGTGTGATGAACATCTCCGCGGGCGCGACCCACACTTTGGCGTTGAAGACAGATGGCACGGTGTGGGGCTGGGGATACAACGGCTACGGTGAACTTGGTGACGGAAGCACCACCAGCCGGGTCAACATCGTGCGCGCGGGAAGTCTAACCGGAGTAGTCAGCATCGCCAGCGGCAGCGATCATAGCTTGTCTGTTAAGAGCGACGGCACCATCTGGGCTTGGGGATACAACGGCGATGGCGAACTTGGGGACTCCACTAATGTCGGAAAGTTGACCCCCGTACAAGTAAGCAGTTTCACTGGCGGCGTTGCGGTTGGCGCCGGCGCTGCCCACAGCTTTGCTGTCAAGTCCGATGGCAGCCTGTATGCTTGGGGAAGCAATTCGAATGGTCAACTCGGCAATGGAAGTACGGTGGCGAATAGTCTGCTGCCAGTTCCCTCGTCGGCTTGTGGTCCTGAGACATTTACAGGCGCCGGGAAAAGCTCGGTAGCCAGCCGTCTCAGCGCAATTCAGAATTACAGTCTGGCAGTGAAGGGCGACGGCACCGTGGTGGCGTCAGGCGACAATACGTACGGACAACTGGGAGATGGAACAACCATTAACCGCTCGTCCGCGGTTCCGGCGGCCGGGCTCAGCGGCATTGTGGGAATTTCGGCCGGCTGGTACCACGCCTTGGCTGTGAAGAACGATGGAACCGTGCGGGCATGGGGTTTGGGCGGCAACGGTCAACTGGGTGACGGCACTACCATCTCGAAGCCCACTCCCATTCAAGTTCCCGGATTGACCGGAATCGTCGCAGTGGCCGCGGGCGACAGGCATAGTCTGGCTTTGAAGAGCGATGGAACCGTGTGGGCTTGGGGAAGTAATGCCAGCGGCCAACTGGGTGACGGCACGAACACATTTAGATTGAGCCCGGTCCAGGTAATCCAATTGACCGGAGTAATCTCCATCAGCGCCGGCGTATCGTTTAGCGTCGCTCTGAAGAATGACGGCACAGTATGGGCCTGGGGTACTAACGGTGCAGGTCAATTGGGCGATGGAACCAGCACGCAGAGACTCAGCCCCGTTCAAGTAGCGGGTCTGACCGGTGTGATCAGCATCGCCGCCGGCCCGGCCACCCACACGCTGGCGCTGAAGTCAGATGGCACAGTGTGGGGCTGGGGATACAACGGCTACGGCGAACTTGGTGACGGAGGCACCGGCTTTCGGTACAACATCGTGCGCGCGAGCGATCTCACCAGCATCGTTGCGATTGCCACTGTCGACGATCACAGCTTGGCTGTAAAAAGCGATGGAACTGTTTTCTCCTGGGGATACAACGGCAACGGCGAACTCGGGGACGGCAGCATCACGCAGCGGTTGGTTCCAGTTCCGGTGACTGGATTCACGGGAGGCTTGGCAGTAGCGGCGGGCACTTCTCATAGTTTGGCGCTGAAGAATGACGGCTTCGTTTGGGCCTGGGGCTCCAACGCGGTCGGTCAGTTTGGCGTCGCGGCGCCAGCCAGCAGCACTGTCCCCGTTATGGGACCGTTCATTGGCCTTCCGCCGCCGCCCTCGCTGAGTATCAGCAAGACTCACATCGGCAATTTTACTGTGGGACAAATCGGTGCGACTTATTCGATTGTAGTTAGCAATGGGGCGAGCGCGGGTCCAACTTCAGCCGCTGTAACAGTGACCGAAACGATCCCGGCCGGGTTGACCCTGACAGGCATGGCGGGCACCGGGTGGATCTGTTCCTCCAACACTTGCACGCGCAGCGACACGCTGAACGGTGCGGTGAGTTACCCGGCGATAACCGCAACAGTGAACGTGGCGTCCAATGCACCATCGCAGGTAACCAATCAGGCCAGCGTTTCAGGCGGCGGATCGGCTATCGCCAACGCCAGTGATCCTACAACCATCGTGGCGCTTTCAACTTGCACGTTTCAGATCAATCCGACCAGCGCGTCGCCAGCCGGAACTGGTGGAAGGAGTTCCGTGACCGTGACCACGCAGAGCGGCTGCGCCTGGTCGGGAACGCCCAACGTTCCTTGGATTTCGAACGTCACGTCGTCTGGTGTCGGAAGCGGAACTGCAAATTACACCGTGGCGCCCAACACCGGAGTCGCGCGTACCGGAACAGTCACCATCGCAGGCCAGACTCTCACCATCATGGAAGCCGCTGGGCCGCCTGATACGACTCCACCGTTTGGATTTTTCGATACTCCTATTGACGGCACCAACAACGTAGTGGGAGCGGTGGGAGTCACCGGTTGGGCGCTGGATAACGTCGGCGTCACCAAGGTGGAAGTTTATCGTGACGCGGTGACTGGAGAAGCCAGGGGCAATTTCGGTTTCGTCTTTATCGGTACCGCCGTCTTGGTGGCAGGCGCCCGTCCGGATGTGCAGACGCTTTACCCGAATCTTCCCAATGCCAACCGCGCCGGCTGGGGCTATCAACTGCTCACCAACTTCTTTCCCGGCAGCGGGAATGGCACGTTCAAGTTGCACGCGATTGCCTACGACGCGGCCGGAAATACTGTCGAACTCGGCACCGGGAAAACCATCATTTGCACCAATGCCAGTGCCGCAAAACCGTTCGGGACTATCGACACGCCGGGACAGGGCGAATCCATTTCCGGAACTAACTACGTCAATTTTGGTTGGGCGCTGACGCCGGGCGCGGCCTTCATGATCCCTATCAATGGTTCGACCATCACAGTTGTAATTGACGGCGTGTTTTTAGGAAATCCGACGTACAATAATTTCCGCGCCGACATTACATCACTATTCCCGAGCTACACGAACAGCCACGGAGCGGTCGGCTTCTTCTTCCTGGATACGACCAGGCTGACCGACGGCGTGCATTCGATTTCGTGGAACGCATTTGACAACGCTGGCCGGGGCGAAGGGCTCGGCAGTCGCTACTTTACGGTAGCCAATGGCGGAACCGCGAACGTACCGGCGGAGGAAGAGCCGCCACTCGATTTGCCGCAGACGCTGCCGCTCGACGAGAACGGCGTGTACTCGGTGGATGTGGAGGAGATGGAACGCATCGAACTTCACACCGGCGCCACAGCCGGTCATTCGCTGGTCAACGGCGCAATCGAAGCATTGCCGGTGGGATCGACGCTGAAGCGCGGCGTGTTCTACTGGCAACTCGGTCCGGGATTCCTTGGCGAGCACCGGCTAGTGTTAATCCGTCCGGATGGACAACAGGTTGAAGTGCGGGTCCGAATCCGGCCAAAGACATTCGCCCCACAGTAGAACATTCTCACGGTCATTCTTGCCTGTGCTATTCGGTGGCTGCTTTTCCTTGGGCAGCGGCTTCGGCATCGGGATGCGCTGCATCATCTGCTCGCCCATGGCGGTCTGATAGACGAAGGTCGCCATGATGGCGGCGCCTTGCATCAGATCGCCGGGCTGCATGCAATCGTGCACATCCATGTTGGAGTGATGCGTGCGCGTATTGTATTCCATCGGATCCAAAATAGCGCACCATCGGCTCGCTTTACTTCAGACGCCTCAGTACAATGGGTATCGCTGTAGGTTGGACTCTGATGCGGAGCAAGCGAGGGATTGACGTGCCACCCGATCCCATCCCGCTGTGGATAGAAATGAGGATGGCGAAGCCACTGCTCGCAACGGGCGTGCCAAGATGATTTGACATTATTCCACGGATTCCGCCTGGGAAGTCGCTCCACGCCGCCATCCGGCGTGGCCATAAATTGATATCGGATCTGTTCGCCAAAACCGTTTTGTTGGCGTCCCCGGGCGTCGAACCCGGACCTCGGCGGTTTTCGCTAGAGCCGCAGGACGAGCAGGACTCAGTTAGCAGGACTGCCGCCGCGCCACCGGGCAACCAGTTCACGGGCAGCGGCAGGCCACTCCGAAAACTGAAACTGGAAACCGGAAGCCAGCAGCCGGCCAGGCACAACGCGGCGGCTCTTCAGGACGAGCTCCGATTCGGTCTGTAGAGCGAAAGCGCCAATTTCCACCATCCATCTCGGGATGGGCAAGCCAATACGAATGCCCCACGCATCGCGGAGGGCTCGCATGAAATCGCGATTGGGAAGCGGATTGGGGGACGCAAGGTTGACGGTACCCGAGAAATCCTCTCGTGCGATCAGCACATCTATCGCTTTCACAAAATCGGCTTCATGAATCCAGGAAACGTACTGGGTACCCGGTCCCTGCATGCCGCCCAGGCCGCTACGCACCAGGCCCAGGAACACTTCCAAGACTCCGCCCCGATCCGGACTGAACGTCATCGCGCTACGCATTGCGATTTTCCGCGTGCGCGGCGTAGGAGTTGAGAAGAAGGCCTCTTCCCATCGCTTCGCGACATCGATTGAAAAATTCCAGGTGTCCGGGGCCCCTGGTTCGTTCCCGCCCAATTCGCCGCTCGCTTCGTCCATGGCCCGATCCAGAGCATGGCGGTAAATGGTCGCGGTGCTGGCGTTCACCCACAGGCGCGGAGGTACTTTCGTGGATGCAATTACTTGATTCAACAGGAGCGTGCTTCGAACTCGCGATTCTTCGATGGCGTAGCGGTTCTGTCTGCAGTAACGACAATTAACGCTTCGCCCAGCCAGATTGACGCACACGTCGGCATCTTCAAGTTCGGCGACCCATGCGCCGGGTGTGCGACCGTCCCACATCATCATGCGCCATGGTGCGGCGTGCGGGTTACGGCTGAGAACAATTACGGTGTGACCTTTTGAATGGAAATGGCGGGCAAGGATGCGGCCAACCTGTCCTCTGCCGCCGGGTATGATGATCCTCATCCGGCTCGCTCAGGCCCTTTCCAGGGTTGATGGCAGGTACTTTCGCCACTCCGATGATTCGGCGATCTCACGAATCACGGCATTTCGCTCACGGAGCAGTGCTTGCATGTAGCGCCGGAGCGCAGCACGTTCGGCCAGGCGTCCCAACACTCCGAGGGGCGCCGCAAAACAGAAGATGTCTCTCATCTCGGTCTCATCGCGTGATAGAAACCGAAAGAAGTGATCGTGGCTCATCGATTGGAAGGCGCCCCGAATCATCGTGTCCTGAAAGTACGCCGGCCGATCCATGGCCGTGATCTCGCTCGTGAGTTGCTGCCAAACACCAAAGTGTTTCGCACGCCATGTAACATGGTGTCCCAGGCCGATCAGTCCGCAAGTAACTCCGGCCTCCGCCACAGCCACTTCACCGGAATGGATGTTGCCGGCCAGATGTACCTCCACGCTTCGCGCCAGATCGAAGCATCGTTCAATCGGCGCGCGGATCACCGTAAGTTCTTCCAGCCTCACCATCAGCGCTCAATTTCGTGCTCCGCCAGCGTTCGGACATGATTCAGGACTCTCAAGTGGATGCGATGGATGATTGCATCCGACCACCATCGCCAATATTCCGCCGGCCACAAACCGTGTCGATACCAGGTGCTCCCTTCCAGTAGCGTATGGCCATTCGCCAACGGCGTCAGCCGGAACTGACCTCGCTGGGAAACCAAATATCCGTGCAAATGCTTGGGGACGACCTTCGCATAAGGACTCCACTCTTCCATGGGAGGCGGATTCTCTGTAACGCGGAACTGCAACAGGCGCGGCTCGTCCCAGACCTCAATCGGCTCCACGAACGGGCCGGTCGAGAACTCGCAATACCGTACAGCGCCTGGGCCCGATCCCTCAATGCGCGCCCGTTTGGGATAAGCGAGACCGGCGTGAAAGAACCACTCACGGGGCTCGGGCAAATCCGAAAACGAAACGACGTGTTTCCAGACCTGTTCGGGTGTCGCCGCAACCGTGATCTCGGTTCGGACTTCAAACACACGCGGGGGAGCGTGGGCGTCATATAGGACAGTCGCCGGCGAGAGGAGCAGCAACATTGTGCAGCCAAGAGTTCCAGACGGCGAAAAGTCGACATGGTAGACCAACAAAGCTCCCAACGCGCCAAGGGGCATCGCGAGTGGTAAGGCCATCGCTATGCAGAGCACGCCCTCCAACCCTAATATCAAGAAGAGACAAGTGGCCGCCATTACCGTGACTGCTCCGACAGCTGCGGCGCGGGTTCCGGTCGCCGGACGAAATACCCAGGACGCGAGTGCTCCCAGGATGATGGGGAGTAGCACGAAGAGGGTCCATCCGTACATGCCGGCCTTCAATAGCATCACTCCCCACGCCGCAAAGCAGATCACAAGCAGCACTCCTACCAGAGAACGCCATGGCATGCTCATGGCCTAGCTCCCTCTATCAGTTCGATGATCGGAAGCGCGGAGGTCGCAGAAGGTGGCATTTATTTGAACGTGTTCAAGAATGAGTATGCGCCTGCCCTGCACGACTGTCAAGAAGTTTTTGAACGTGTTCAGGAAGCCAAGCGCTGCCCTACGAAATGCCCAATCTGCGCTCTAAACGAGGAATTTCAGAAGACATCATTCACACCGCAATGCATCCAGTGGGTCGACCCGTGACGCCCGCCTGGCGGGCCAATACGCAGCGGCGGAAGCTGTAATTACTAGCAGCAACGTCGCGCACGCGACGACGGTCGCATCTTTCCCCTGCACGCCGAAGAGCCGGCTCTCGACTAATCGCGTGGATGCTAAAGCTGCCGGGATTCCAATACCCAATCCGAAGCCGAGAATCCAAACCAACTCGCGCATAACCATTGCGCGGATTCTGGCTGGCGCGGCGCCGAGCGCCATGCGGATGCCGATCTCGCGCGTACGCTGGGCGACGACATGTGCCATTACGCCGTAGAGCCCCAGCATCGCCAGAATGGTCGCCAGCAGCGCGAAGGCTGCGGCCAGCCGCATGATTAGCTCGTCGGATCGAAGATTAGAATGGACCTGCTCTTCCAGAGTGCGCACGTTCTCGAGAGGGACGTTGGGGTCGATGGAACGCATCACGGTACGGATTTGCGGGACGATCTGCTTGGGCGCGAGGTCCGACCTCACGTAGAAAGAGATGGAGCCGAGGTTTTCAACTTGGCGCCAAGGGCGGAAGAATAATGGTGGAGGCTGCTGTCGAACACTGGCGTAATGGCTATCCTTCACTACCCCGACGATCTCCGTGTCCAGAGCGCGGCCCTTGCCAAAACCGATGCGATGGCCAATAGGATTGCGGCCGCCGAAGAACTCCTTGACGAACGCTTCGTTCACGACCACAATTTTCGGAGCCGTGGCGGTATCCGTCTCGCGAATCTCGCGGCCCGCGATCAGCGGAATTCCAGCTTTGCTGAAGAATTCCGGTCCCACGGCGTTGAATTTCGAATTGAGCCGGCGGGCATCGGTGGCCATAGCTTCCGTCCGAAAGTTCGTGCTCCAATTGCCATCGCCGAGGAGCTGCACTACGGATCCGACCGCGCTGCGCACGCCTGGGATCGCCGCCAATTCGGTCTCCGCGCGTTCAAAAATCGAGCTGCATTGTATCGGGGTGTAGCCGTTCGATTCGGGTCTGATGTGGAAGCCGATAATGTTGGCCGTGCGAATCCCGAGGTCCACATGCAACAGATTCACCAGGCTCTTGAGGAACAGGCCGGTCGGAACCAACAGGACGATCGAAATGGTGACTTGTGCGCAGACCAGAACCTTGCGCAACCGGACGGCCCCACGCGAAGAAGATGTCTTGGCCGATTCATCGTTTAACGTAGTGGCCAATGAAGTACGCGCAGCGTCCCAGGCCGGATAGAGCCCAACCAGAAGGCCCGTGGCAAGCGAAAGTCCCAAACTGAACCACAGTACAGGCCAGTTCAGGCCCGTGCTGGCGAAGGATTCGTACGCTTCTGCTCCCCACGAGATGAGCAGGAGCTTCAGCGCCGCGCCGGCGATCGCAAGACCGGCTGCCGCACCCGCGCCCCCCAGGAGCAGGGCTTCGGTAAGAAATTGCCCCATTAATTCGCTACGGCTAGCGCCCATGGCGGCGCGGATTGCTAACTCTTTGCGCCGCTCCGCCGAGCGTACCAACAACAGGTTCGCAGCGTTGGCCATGGCGATCAGAAGCACCAAACCCGTGGCCAGCATGAGGATCTTCAGCGCCGATCGATACTCGTCGCGAAAGCCACTGTTACCCTGGCTGCCATCCCGCAATGATAACTTCTGTTGACGGAAGCGCGGCGATCTCTCCACCGGCATCGGGATTGTAGCCGCCATTTCGTCGACGATGCTCTGATATGAACCACTCAGCGCCGCTTCGGCTTGTTGCCGTGTGACGCCCGGCTTCAACCGCGCAAGCAGGTACACCCAGTAGTCATCCAGCTTATCGGTTCCGTCCCAGCCCTGGGTCAGGCGCGGCTTGAAGGAAATCGGCAAGAAAACGCTCGCTTCGTCACCCACCGTCGTTCCGGCGAAGCTGGGCGCCGCGATGCCGACGACCGTGAATGGCTGTCCGTTTACCTTGATGGTCTGGTTGAGCACGGCCATGTCGCCGCCAAGTTTGTCGCGCCAGAAACGATAATCGAGCACAGCAATTGGATTGCCAACGCTCGGAGTGTCGTCTTCCGGCCCGATGAGCCGGCCGATGAACGGTTGTACGCCCACGACGGAGAAATACCGGCCCGAGATCAGCATCATCGATCCGCTAACGGTCTGGCGTGAGAAGGCGATGTTGCTGCTAAAAGTCCGGAAACCTGCCACGGTCGCTGCTTCTGTGTGCTTTTCGAGTTCCCGGAAGGTCCGCCAGTTGAAGACGTAGTTCATATCGCCGGAATCGTTGTTGGAACCCCGGCCATTCTTGAACTCACCGGGCGCCGTGAGCAGCACGATTTGCTCCGGATGTGGGATCGGCAGCGCGCTCAGAACCACTTGGTGGAACAATGAAAAGATAGCTGTGTTGACGCCGATGCCGAGCCCTAGAGAAACCACGACCACCAGGCTGAGTAACGGTGCTTTCGCTAAGCTCCGAAAAGCAAACCGAAGCCTTCTCATAGTACCTGCTCCATACAGCATAATACGGTCTGGGTTCAGGGTTACTCACGTAGAAGTACTAGAACTACAGTAAGTTGACAAATGTCAAATGGTCGGGCAAGCTATAGTTCCCGATATAAGTATGATTTCTCAAACCGAGTCGCAGGACATAGTCTCCACATTCGCTCCGTCAACTCAGGCCTGGTTCGCGGTTCGAGTGCGTTCCAACCACGAGCGCACTTCCGCTGTACACCTGGAAGAGCGTGGCTACGAAGAGTTTACGCCGTCCTATAAGATTGAGCGGCGCTGGTCTGACCGTACGAAGGAGATTGAGCAACCCCTTTTTCCAGGCTATGTGTTTTGCCGGCTAGATCCGCAATTCCGTTTGCCGGTGCTGAGCGCGCCGGGAGTGGTAGGCCTGGTGGGTTGCGGAAAGGTTCCGACGGCGATCCCCGATCAAGAGATCGAGCGAATTCGGACAATGGTACAATCTGGATTACTTGTCACGCCGTGGCCCTTTTTGGAGTTGGGTCAGACGGTTCTGATCGAACGCGGACCTTTGGCTGGGGTCGAAGGTATTCTCGAAGAGGTAAAGGGGAAATGCCGGCTCGTTGTATCGATCAATTTGCTTCGCCGCTCCGTGGGCGCGGAAGTGGATCGACATTGGGTGCGTCCTGTCAAGACACCCAATCGCACAGCCATTCTCTCGTATTGAAGCTTAGACTGACAAGAAATTAGGATGCTTCTCATGACCTACCGCCGGTGTTTTCATACCCTGTTCCTTCTGAGTGCCGCGACGTTTTTCATCCAGGCGCAACCAACCCTACCCCAACAGCCCGCGCCGGCCCAGGGACAGAATCCTCAGCGGCCCGACAACGCCAACCAAGGCCAACAACCTACCGCTGTCCCGCGAGAATTACCGCAGGATGCGGTACGTCCCAACTACGTGCTCGGCCCCAACGACCAGATCCTGATTCGTGCGCCGGAGGTGGAAGAGATAAACGAGAGGCCGTTTCGGATCGACTCGGAAGGCAACATCAACCTCCCGCTGCTGGGCCGCGTGCGCGCAGGCGGCGTGACGGTTCAAGAACTGGAGGCTGATCTGGTCCGCCGATTGCGCGAATATGTCCGCGAACCGCAGGTTATCATCACCGTAGTCCAGTTTCGCAGCGAGCCGGTTTTCTTTGTTGGAGCTTTTAAGAATCCTGGAATCTATCCCCTGGCAGGACGACGGACGCTGGTGGAAATGCTCACGGCTCTCGGTGGACTCCAGGCGAATGCGAGCCGCCGCATAAGAGTAACGCGCCAGGCCGAATACGGTCCCATCCCGCTGCCGAACGCCGTTGTGGACCCCGAGAAAAAGATCAGCACGGTCGAAATCAGCATGGCAAGTCTGCAACAGAATGTAAATCCTGCCGAAGATATACTCTTGCAACCCTACGATAAGATCTCGGTGGAACGGGCCGAATTAGTGTACATGAATGGCGAAGTCACCAAAGTCGGCAGTATTGAACTCGGGGAACGCGATTCCATTTCCATCACACAGGCTCTGACTCAGTCGGGAGGGTTCTCAAAGGACGCAAACCGCAGCGAACTGCGAGTGCTTCGCCCGATCGAGAACACCAATCGCCGCGCGGAAATTGATATTAACTTCAATCGCGTCTTGGACGGCAAAGACAACGATTTCCCTTTGTTGCCCAACGACCTCCTCTACGTTTCCCGCTCATACAAGGGCGCTTTTTGGAAGGGTTTCGGACAGCTGTTGCTGACCTCGGGGCCTTACATCATCATTACCGTTCTTCGTTAAGTGATTTCACGTTCACTACCGATGATATACTGATGCTTCACTATGCGTGACCCCGCCAATCGAAGTCTGTCCGTGCACTGCTGGCTGCCGCAGGTTCTGGCGATTATTCTCGCTGTAGGACCTGTTCGCGCGGCTGAGCAAACTCCCGCTCCACAGCAGCCTGCATCGAACCCCCCGGCTGCTAGGCCTGCTCCCGCCACACCGATGGCTCCGCTGCCGATGGTGCAAGGTCTCAAAGTGACCGCGTTGGCCGGAAACAAAGCGATGAACGATCTGGAACGCGGTCTTATGTCCCCCTTGGTGATCCAGGTGCTCGATCAAAATGATCTCCCCGTAGAAGGGGCCGAGGTGGTATTCCGATTTCCGTTAAACGGTCCGGGAGCCACTTTTCGGGGAGGAAATACCTCCCAAACGGTCCGGACCAACGGTCAAGGCCAGGCGGCTGCGGTGAATTGGACTGCCAATGGTCAGGTCGGTACTTTTTCTGTCCGCGTGACTGCCGCATACGGCAACCAACTGGGCGAGACTACGGTTTCGATGACCAACGTGACAAGAATTGTGGAGACTGGCAAGACCGAACGCAAGCGGACCAAATGGTACTCATCCAAATGGGTGAAAATCGCGCTCATTGCGGGTGGGGCCGCGACTGTCGCTGGAATCATCCTTGCCACGCGCGGCGGCAGTTCCACGTCCACGTCCACCATCACCATAACCCCCGGATCGCCCACTGTGGGAGGTCCGCACTAGTCGATGCACCGTCTTTGGGTAGTCCCCCTCGGAATCGCTCTGTCGATCGGGCCTCTTGGTTCACAGCCGACCTCCCTCGGCGGCCCTGTCCAGGGCTACACATTTGATACGCCTACCCAAAGTTTTCGGGCGGTGATCGGACTGCCAGGCTCCGCTTCCTTCGGGCCCGCCCTGGCAACCGGTTTCGATGTGGGCTGGGTCGCGCCGCACCAGAACTATGCCATTGGTTTTCGGCCAGGCAATAGGAGGCGCCGTGAACTGACGGTCGGGCGCAGCGCGACTGCCGATGCGGCGATCAAAACTTGCTTCCTGGTGACTGGCTTGGATTCCAATCCCGTATCGACCAGCACTACCGGCCTATCCGGCCAGCCCGATGGCATCGTATGGTCCGGCGACGGTTCGGTTGCAGTCCTATATTCTCGCAGCGGAGCCTGGTTGCAAGTGCTGAGCGGCCTACCCGGCGCCCCGCAGGTTGGCTCTTTGGTGGATCTCTCCCAGCTGGGCGGATCACTTTCCGCGGTCGCGACGGATCAGCAAGGCAAGAGCATAGCGCTCGCGATTCAGAGCAACCTCGCGGTTCAGGGCAACCTCTCGATGCAGAGCAACGGAGGCGGAGTGTTCCTGTCGACCGATGGTCAAACTTTCGTTTCTGCTCTTCCTATGGCGAAGCCCATCGCTCTGACATTCTCCGGCGATGGAGCCAGCCTTTATATTCTAGATGGTGGCGCGCTTCAGTTAGACGTCTTGGCGGTCAATGGCTATAGTTCTCAAAACTTCCCGCTCGACGGTCTGTGGGATCCGTGCGCGATCGCCTCGGGCCGGGATGCCCAAGGCCGTCCGATTGTGTATGTCGCGGGCGCCAGTGACCAGATCTTTCAGGCCTACGATCCGGCCACTCAGCAAGCCCTGGTGAACCTTCCGCTCTCCTTCCAGCCCACTGGCATCGCTGTCTTGGGGCCAAACAGCTTTATCATCTACTCTCCTTCAAAACCGGGCGACCCGTTGTGGCTTTTCGCGAGTGTGCCGCAGCCCGCTGTTTATTTCGTTCCAGCGGCGCGGTCCGTCGAGGGAGGCTTGAATTGATACGCCCGGCATTCGCGGTTCGGGCCGCGTTGCTGCTCGGGACGCTTGCCGGTTGGGGATCCGCTCAGAACTTTCCATTTCAGCTCCGATTGACCTCCACAACTGCCGCGGTTGTGGTCCCCAATGGGTCGACCATTCCGTTCTCGTCCCCAATCGGCCAGAGTCAAACGTTCCGCTTGACTGCGACCTACGACGGGAGCGGAAAGGTCACGGTACCGCAATCTCCGGAGCTCTTCGGCTCGGCGGATTTCACCGCCACTCTCTCAGGAGCTCCGCCTTTAACTCTGAATCCCGGGGACAGTCTGATCGTGGATCTCACCTATCACCCCAGCACGGCGACCGGGGCGAATGCGCAATTCAATCTGCCGTTCACCGAAACGACGTTCACTACCAATCCGGCAACCGTCACGCAAAACCAGATCAGTTTAAATTTGCAAGGCACGGCCCCATCGTTCGTGTTGAGCTATGTTCTGCAGTCAACCCTGAATACGGTGCCTTTGCAGGCGGGTGGCACGATCCTTTTTCCTCCCACGCTGATCAATACTTTGTCGCAGGCGAACCTGAATATAACGAACGTTGGTAGTGGACCCGGACAGGTTACCAACGTTACTCTAACCGGTTCGCCGGCCTTCACTTTGGTTGGCTTGCCGCTGTTTCCCCAGACCTTAACCTCCAACCAGCAACTCGCATTGTTGATCCACTACATGCCGACTGCCGTGGAATCGGATTCCGCGCAGATCCAAATTAGCTACGACTCTGGCACACCCGTCACCATCAACCTTCAGGGTACGGGCGTTTCGCCGATGTTCTCCTACAACGTGATTCAGGGAAGTCAGACAACCCCGGTCACACCACCGGGCCCTATTTCTTTTCCCGACACGAACGTGGGAAGTTCCAGCAGCGCCGTAATTCAAGTCAAGAATACAGGTACTACGACGGGCACGATCAATGCTAGTCCAACTGTGACTGGGCCATTTCAGATTAGTAACACACAGGTCTTTCCTCAGGTCTTGATGCCCAACGGAAGCTTTACGTTCACGCTGACCTATACGCCGACGCAGCCGGGCAACCAGACCGGTCAGCTGCTGATCGGCACCGACTTATTTAGTGTCAACGGGAACGGCCTGGGCCCTAATATCGTGTTCTCCTATGTTTCTGGGGCTACGACGACGACTCTGGGCCCCGGTGGCGCCGTCATATTCAGCCCCACTGCAATCGGCCAGAGCAGCCAGCTCAATTTCATAATCAGCAACACGGGAACGACTAACGCCAACGTGTCGAACATTGGAATTGGTGAGGCAAATAGTCCTTTCTCGCTTTCAGGACTTCCAGGCCTGCCCACCAGTCTGGGCCCGGGTCAGACAGCCCAGTTCAATATCAATTTCACGCCAACGACCGTCGGCTTGGTCAATGGAACATTACACGTCGATACGACGACTATCCCATTAATCGGTTCCGGGACGGCGCCACCAACATTGCCGGCGTACACGATTCAGGGGCCGAGCGGAAACGTGGCGCCGCAATCCCAGCCGGTCGTCAGCCTCAAACTAGCCAGTCCCTACCCCTTGGCATTGATCGGCGTCCTCACGCTGAGTACGTCCGGCAATCTCGTAAACGATCCAGCCGTTCAGTTCTCAACCAGCGGCCAAACCGTTCAGTTTGTCATTCCAGCGAACAGCACGGATGCCAACTTCGCCAATCAAGGACCGCTGCTGCATTTACAAACTGGCACCGTCGCCAACACGATCACCTTGACGCCGACGTTTGCGACGCAGGCCGGCAATGTCCCTGTTACGCCGGCTTCTCCGACTACGCTGCAATTCACGGTCGCCCCGGCGGCGCCGGTTCTCATCTCAGTTGTGCCTGTGAATGAAACCGCCAGCAGTTTTGCGCTGAACGTGACCGGCTACTCCACCACGCGCACGCTCACGTCGGTGACATTGCAATTCACCGCAGCGACCGGCATGACGATCGGGACCACTCAGGTAACCATCAATGTTCAACCAGCCGCGACGATCTGGTTTCAAAGCACTGCCTCGCAGGCTTTCGGTGGCCAGTTCACAGTAACCTTGCCTTTTGCTTTGCAAGGCACACCGCCCACCGGGAAGACCTTGTTACAGACCATCGCGTCCATTTCAGCGACGGTCAGCAATGAGGTCGGGACTTCGAATTCCGTGGTTACCCCCCTGCCCTAAAAGCCCAACGTCGGGCGGTCTTCGTTAGTACCGGACTAACGGATATTAATCTTCAGCACGGCGTCCGAATGTTCGTGACGCCAGCCCCAGTAGGCTTGTTGATCGTTGTCGGGGAGCCTGGAAAACTCCCTATATTTGCGATGGTTCTCTTTTGCCCACATACGATAGGCGCGATCTTCATGGCTATCCCAGTGATGATCGTCGTTGTGCTGCTTGTCATGGTAGGTGCGATCGTCGGCAAGCAACGCTGTTGGCGCTATCGCGATCGGGGTTACAAGGGCGGCAGCGAGCAAGGCCGCATTCAAAAATCGGGGCATGCTTATTCTCCTCAGCAGCAGTGGGGCAATTGGTGTGCCAAGCATTCTCCGACGGCAGGTGGCTAGCGCAAACAATAGAATATAAAGATGCTGAAGTCGCCTGCCCCCATTCGAGATCAAGGAGCCTTGAAAATCGACGATGTAAATTAGAGGTCTGGGATTGAAAAACATCCACGCTGGTACGTAAGATTGGACCGTACGGATTTCCACATGGCTCATAACAAGCGTGTTTGCTTCCAGCTTCGAGTAAAGAAAGACCGGATCGACGAGTACAAGGCGCGGCACCAGGCAGTGTGGCCGGAGATGCTCGATGCTCTGCGTCAGACCGGTTGGAGCAACTACTCTTTGTTCCTGCGGGAAGACGGGCTGCTCATTGGATATCTCGAGACACCCGACTTCGATGAGGCTCTTGCCGGAATGGCTCTGCGAGAGGTTAACGATCGCTGGCAATCAGAGATGGGAGGGTTCTTCGAAGACCCGCAAGGGCGGCCAGCTGACCGCCAACTGGAGTTGCTGGAAGAGGTCTTCCATCTCGATTGAGTTAGCAAATCCGTACCGTCTCGATCCCCAATAGTGCGCCCAGCTTTTCGATTAAATCGGGGTGGCGCACAGTCCGGGAACTATTCGGATGGTGGGGACGTCCAATTCACCACAACTGCGGTCTGAGGAGTTGAGTATGAAACATTCTTTCGCGTGGTTGACCCCGTTGCTGGTCATCGCGGCCGGGATCTTATTGCTCTCCTTCCAGGCGCCCCAAGCGCCAAAAGCCGACTTATCCACCGCCACTTACTCGCGCGGCATCTTGCACGCGACGATTCCGTACGTCTCGCCACGTGCCGGCGCGGGACAACTGACGGTCGAAGTCCTGGATCCGGAAGATCAGACGTTGGCCCGCATAGAGCGGTCCGTAGACATCGATGGCTCAAACGGGACGTGGCAGGCGGATCTGAGATTTACAAAGGCGCTCGCGACCGACGACCTAGTGTGGCACCGGCTCCGCTATCAGTTCATCTACAGCGGCGAAACGGACCCGGCGATCAAGGGCACCTGTTCCATCTCCGAGATCCTGCGTATGCCGGTAATGCACATCCTCGGCCAGCAATCCTATCTCACTGGCGGAGCAGCGGCGGTGCGGGTGATCGTCACCGATTCAAAAAACGAGGTCATCGCGAGTCCTAGCTCGCTGCGGATCGAGTTGTCGCCTCCCAACCAGAAAGCTCGTGTGTTGTTCAGCGGCCCGTTGAATCGTAGAGGCACAACCGAGGCGCAGTTCCGCTTACCCGCGGGCTTAACGGGAAGATACCCGCTGCACTTCGTCGTAGACACGCCCATCGGGTCCACTGAAATCACTCAGCAGGTTCGGCTTGAAGACAAAGCCTCCATCCTGCTCACAACCGAAAAGCCTATTTACCAGCCAGGTCAAACGATTCACGCCCGCGCGTTGGCGCTGGATCGCTCGAACCATGAAGCCACCGCCGGCCGCAAACTGACCTTTGAAGTGGAAGACCCGCGCGGCAACAAGGTATTCAAACAATCGACGCAGACCAGCAAGTTCGGAATTGCCTCCGCGGAATTCGCGCTGGCCGATGAGGTGAACCTCGGCACATATCACCTGCGCGCCGTGATGGAAACGACCGACGGAAACACGGCGACCAGGGCCGAGCTGGCCTTAAACGTCGAAAAATACGTGCTTCCGAAATTCAAAGTTGCGGTCGATTTTGCGAGCAAAGATCAAGAGGCCAGACACGGCTATCGCCCCGGCGACCATGTCACGGGAAGCATTCACGCCAACTATTTCTTCGGAAAACCGGTCGATCGAGCCGAGCTCGCGATAAAGGCCTCCAGCATAGATGTCACCGTAGTTGAAGTCGCGTCCGTTCAAGCGAAAACCGACGTGAAAGGTACGTATCATTTCGATCTCACACTCCCCAAGTATTTTGCCGGGCGCCCTCTCAACCAAGGCGCCGCTCGCGTTTTGATTGAAGCGACGGTGAAAGATTCCGCCGGTCATGCCGAAACTCGCGGCGAACCGATCACGGTCAGCGAATCGCCGCTCCTCGTCACCGCGGTTCCTGAGGGCGGCACGCTGATCCCGGGCCTTGAGAATCAACTCTTCATTCTCACTTCTTACGCCGATGGAAAGCCTGCCAGCGCCGATGTGAGACTCCAAGCCGGTGGAAGCGGCGACCAGACCGCGACTACCGATTCTGGCGGCGTTGCGATCATGCGGCTCAAGCCTGGTACCAATAGCGAGACGCTCCAGTTCGAGGCCAGCGACAAGGAAGGCAACCACGCCTCGAGTTCGGTGCAACTGCAGATCCGCAAGGAAGATGACCAGATCCTTCTCCGAACAGAACACGCCGTCTATCACGCCGGCGACCGTATCCAACTGCGGGTCTTCTCGACCAAAGCGCGCGGGACTGCGTACATCGATGTGGTCAAGGAAGGACAAACCATCCTCACGCGCGATCTCGACATCAAGAACGGTCAGGCCGAGCTGGTTCTCACCGCGACCCCCGACATGGCGGGCACGCTCGATTTCAACGCGTACCAGTTTGGACACGACGCCCGTCCGGTTGGCGATCATCGCCTGATCTTCGTGCAGCCCGCTGACGAACTCAAGCTCGAAGCGACCACCAACGCTCCGGCCTACAAACCTGGCGATGATGCGCGCATTCAGTTCCACGTGACAAACTCGCATGGCGAGGGCGTCCAAGCTGCTCTCGGACTCCAGGTGGTGGATGAGGCGGTGTTCGCTTTGGCCGAAAAGCAGCCTGGTTTCGCGAAAGTGTTCTTTTATCTCGAGCAAGAAGCGCTGAAACCCAGGTACGAGATTCATTCCATCGGCATGTCCGACATTGTGGAGCCAGTGGAACAGCCTCGCGCCGCACAACGCGATCGAGCCGCTCGAGCATTGTTCGCGGCGACGGAGGTGGTCAATACGAACAAGTTCGAGACGGAAGCCGGCCGGACGTTGCCACAGGACAAATACCCGGCGTACTGGACGCGGTACCGGACGCGTTTTCTTGCGCAGCTACGCCAAATCTCCGCGCAGGATTTGGCCAAAACGGGCTCTCTGGAATTTCATGATGCCTGGGACACGAAACTCCGGGTGGAAGAAGTGCCATGGGATCCACGGCATACGCATTACCTGCTACGCAGCGCTGGTCCCGACAAGCGTTTCGACACTGGCGACGATCTGGCGGCCTATCTTGAAGTTCGTAGCCGCAAGATCATGGATCATCCGGAGCTAAAATCTTTCGATCTCAATATCGAACACGATCGCGGTCCATTCAACGGTCTTGCTGAGATCGCGGGATCCGTTATGGACCAAACCGGCGCGGTGATTCCGGGAGCGACGGCTGAAGTGCGTGAGATTTCCACCGGAAAGATCAGACGGGCCAGCACGAATGCGGCCGGCCAATTCAGTTTAGCCGGACTTCCGGCGGGTGACTATGAGGCTCAAGTGTCTTCAACTGGCTTCCAATTGGCATCGCAGAGATTCAGCCTGGCGCCGCGTGATCGCGCCGTTGTCTCGGTCATCTTGGAGGTGGGCGCCGTGATCGAGACGGTGGTAGTTGACGCCGCCCCAGCGCAGCGTATTCGGATGGGAGGCAATCTTGCCGGAGTGGGTGGCTTCCCCGGGGGTGTAATCGGCGGTGTAGTCGGCGGCGTCCCCGGTGGTGGTGGCGGCGGCTTAGTCATGATGGAGCAAATGGGGAAGGCGTCTATGGCCGGCCGCTTCGCTCGAACGGATGGCACCCACCTGGGGAGCGGCGCGCAGGAAGACAGGGCGTTGCTCATGGTTCCCATGGCCGGCCTCGCCCTCAAAGTTCCAATAGAGCCAAGCGCTGCACTACACGTGCGCTCCTACTTCCCTGAAGCTCTCTACATCAATCCCCAAATCATCACCGACCAGAACGGCGTCGCTAGCATCTCCATCCCGATGGCCGATTCAATCACGACCTGGCGCATGGCCATGCTGGCGTCCACCACCCACGGCGCGCTCGGCAGCGGCACGGGAAGTCTCAAGGTGTTTCAGGATTTCTTCGTCGACCTCGATCTTCCGGTGACTCTCACTCAAGGCGACCGAGTTGATATTCCAGTCGCCGTTTACAACTATGCCGGCACGAAGGGAAACGTCAAGCTCCAACTGCAACCCGGCGACTGGTTTTCGCTGCCGGACGACGTCCCCGAGAAGACCCTCGCCGTCGATCCCGAGCGTGTAGGTAGCTCTCACTTCAACCTGGAAGCCAAGCGCATCGGCAAATTCAAATTGACGCTTTCAGCGCGTATGACCGGTGCTGCTGATCGCGCCGACATCGTCGTCCGGGAAATAGAGGTGATTCCCAATGGCCGCGAGCAAAACCTGGTGTTCAATGGCAGGCTCGAAACCGCGGTGCAACACGAGCTGAATTTTCCGACGGCCGCGATTCCCGACGCCGGCGCATTAATCGTAAGACTGTATCCGGGCCCGCTCAGCCAGGTGATCGAAGGCATGGATGCGATCCTGCGCATGCCGGGTGGTTGCTTCGAGCAAACCTCCTCCAGCACTTACCCCAACGTGTTGGCGCTCGATTATATGAAGCGCATCCAGAAACTGACGCCGGAGGTGCATGCCAAAGCCGAAGGATTCATCGCCAACGGCTATCAGCGTTTGCTCACTTTTGAGGTGCCCGGCGGCGGTTTTTCCTGGTTCGGAAACGCTCCCGCGAACAAGATCCTAACCGCTTACGGCTTGATGGAATTCTCTGATATGGCGAAGGTCCATGACGTCGATCCGAAAGTGATTCAACGTACCCAACAATGGCTCGCCGCGCAGCAGCAGGCGGACGGTAGCTGGAAGCCGGACGCTTCCTTCATTAACGAAGGCGCCACGAACCGCTTCAATTCCGACGCCCTGCGCATTACCGCCTATATCGCCTGGTCGCTCGAGAATACCGGTTATCAGGGGGTGCCCATCGAAAAGGCGAAGCAGTTCGTCCAGAGCCACATGAACGATAAAACGGACAGCTATACGTTGGCGGTTCTCACCAACTTCGCCGCCGATTACGGAAAAGACCGGGAGTTCACCAATCGCGCCATGCAACTCCTCGCAGACGCGCGAACCGAAAAAGACGAGCAGGCATGGTGGAGCGCCCAGGAGACCGGTGTTTACGGAAGGGGCGCGAGCGCGGCCGTGGAGACGACGGGCCTGGCCGTGCAGGCATTGCTCAAAGGGGGCGGAGCTTCGGGTACTGCGAGCAAGGCACTCAGCTACATCGCCGCCAAGAAAGATGCTTCCGGAACGTGGGGCACTACGCAAGCGACCATCATGGCGTTGCGAGCGCTTTTACTCTCAACTGAAAAAGGAGCGGCGGACGTTCGGGGCACGGTGGAAATCTCTCTCAACGGCAAGCCGGTCCAGAAGCTCACCCTGACTCCGGAGAATAACGACCTGCTGCATCAGTTCGTCTTCAAAGAGATCGATGCAAAGATCAACAAAGTAGACATTCGCTTTACTGGGAAGGGCGGCCTGGCTTATCAAGTGGTGGGGCGCTACTTTGTCCCCTGGAGCGAGAAAACTGCCGGCGAACCTCTATCGATCGGCGTGGTTTACGACCGCACGCACCTGGCGCAGGACGACATCGTCACGGCTACGGCAACAGTCAAGAATAACTTGAGCAAGACGGCGAACATGGTGATGGTGGACCTGGGAATCCCTCCGGGGTTCGACCTGCTTACCGAAGACTTGCAAGACTACCAGGAGAAGAGCGCCGGGAGAAAAGGCGGCCGTCTGGAGAAATTCAATTTAACAGCAACGCAGTCCATTCTTTATTTCGACTCCATTGCTGCCGGCGACACGATCACGCTGCACTTTCGTTTGCGGGCCAAGTATCCTATCCGGGCTCGAACATTCCAGTCTCGCGTGTATGAATACTACGATCCCGAAGTAAACTCGGTGGCGCGACCGGTGCAATTGGAGGTTCACAAGCGATAACTGCGCGGAGCGCGACTCCCGAACATTCGGCCAGAACGGTAAAATATCGCCATGCTCCGCTTCATTGTCTTGGGCGTTCTTGCCCTCGGAAGCGCTTATGGCGCCACTTGCGATCGGGTCTGTTTGAAGGCCATGCTCGACCAATATCTCCGCGCGGTGGTACAGCACAATCCGGCGGCGGCGCCTCTTTCGGCAGGGTTCCGGCAGACAGAAAACGCGATGGTGAGGCGGGCTGGCACGGGGCTGTGGCAAAGCGCGATGGCTCTGGGCAAACTGCAGCGCAGGTATTTCGATGCGGAGACTGGACAGGCCGGCTACTTTGGAGTCATCGAAGAAGCGAGCGGCCCCGCCATTGTTACCCTCCGGTTGAAGGTGGCGGAACGCAAAATCGCTGAGGCCGAGTGGGTGTTATCGCGGAAAGGCGATCCGGGCCTGGGTCCGCAGGGCGGTGGGCAAGGTGGCGCCGCATTCCACGATCCGGATTATCTGATCGCCCATTCTCCAGGCGAGCGCGTGATTCCGAAAGGCGAGCGGCTTTCGCGCTCCGAGCTGATCGCCGTCGCCAACAGTTACTTTGACGGGCTGTCAGCGCACGACGGGACACTCATTCTCGCGCACCCGGGTTGTGTACGCGTCGAGAATGGAACGTTGACGACGCAGCGGCCGATCCAGGGCGGTGGCTCGACCGACTGCACATCGAACGGAGCCATGGCCAACATCTTCGCCGTGACGGCGCGGCGCTATCCGATTGTTGACGAGGAGGCGGGCGTGGTGCTCGGTCTGGTGCTCTTTGAACGCAAGCCAGGCATCGCCATGCGCCGCAATCTATTGAGCGAGTGGTTTTTCATCGAGCAGGGCAAGATCCGCTCCATCTACGCTTCCATGTATTACCCGGAGCAAGATGCAATGGCGCCGAACTGGCCGCCTTTTGACGGCAACTGGCCGGTCGCCCCACCGCCTAAGTAGCTACCTTGCGTGCGACCTTTTCGGCCTAGTTCGACACCGCAATTAACGGGTTATTCGAGTTTGCTCCTGCGATCGTAATCACCACCGGGTGATCTCCGGCCACTACCCTCGGAACTACAAAATTCGCCTGATAGAGTCCGATAGAACCAGGCGTCAAGCCCATGTAGTTGATCGTGGCTGCAACCCCGCTTACCTTCACGGTGTCCGCTCCGGTAACTGGCGAAAGCCCGCCCGGCGCGGGAGTCCCCGTCACCAACAGCCCCGAGGCGTTAACGGGCCCACCGCCCGTGAAGTACGCCACCAAAGTATCGCCAACCTTGGCGGGCGAGGTGGGGGAATTTACGCTGCCATCCTGATTCACCACCACCGCCCGATTATTCCCATAGACGATGATGCCCGGCGTTCCCGTGGCGGGGACAATGACAGACGCCGCGTTGCTGGTGGAGGCGCCATTCTTTACGATCACGGTCGCCACGCCCGGCGGAATGTCTTCGGGCATCTGCGCGTTGATTTGATTTGCGCTCACATAAAACAGCGGGGCCAACTCGCCGTTGACCGTCACTGTGGTGGTAAGAAGCGTCGTGGTCAGAGGAACGGAGGTGGCTTGGCCAATCCCGGTCGCCAGATTCACGCCGAAAATCGAAAAGACGCTCCCCGCCGGCGTCTGGTCTGGAAGGAAACTCGCCGCATTCACCACCGCCTGCTCAGGATTGACAGATGCCGCGCGCCCGGCGCCGGTAAAGATCAACTGCGGATTGGTAGCCACCAATGCAAAATTGCCCTCCGCTGCTCCAAAAATGGATACTGACCCCGCGTACTTGTTGCTCGCGGTGTCGGTCAGAGTGATCGAACCCAGACACGCAGGCGTAACCGAATACGTTCCCGTTGCGGATACGTTGACCGTAGGCGCGTTCGACGCCTGAGTCCAATTGACGGTCACATTACCTTGCCCATCGAACTGCAGCACACCCGCGATGTCGACGACTCCCGTATTGGATGCCCCGGAAAGCGAGTTGCCGGTGGCGCTGAAGGGCCACGTACCCGAAAGCGTGCTTACAGCACAGGCGCTCGGCTGCACATTGCCGCCCCCGTTGTAGGCGTAGTTGGCGTCGGTCCCCACCAGCGTGAATGCCCTGGCCTGTTGGGTAGTGGCGTTGACGGAATAAGCGACCAGCGCGAAGCTAGCGGTATCCCCGGTTGTGATGGTGATCGATCCCTGGCAGTTGGATTGGAGCGCGTACGTTCCCGAGTACACTACCTGCATTCCGAAAGCTTGGCTCCCACTGACGGAGTTGGACGTCAAGTTGAAGGTGACTTTGCTCTGCCCGTCAAACACGGCCGCTCCGTTCGCCGTCAGAATTTTCGTGGGGATTCCTCCTGGGGCCAACCGGCCGCTGAGAGTGAACTCATAGGCCCCATTCAACGTTGCCGCGGTGCACGCGCTTGCATTGGTGGCTTGGGCCGCGGAACCAAATCCGTCGAAAACCAGTAGTGGGCTTGAGACTGCCAGGGCGAAATCCGGCGCGGTCGAATAGATGCTGATAGAGACCGCGTATTTGTTGTTCTGCGTGTCGGTGAGGGTGGCGGAGGCCCCGCACGTGGAGTTCACCGTGTAGGTCCCGGTGGCCGTGATGTTGGTGGTGGCCAGGTTTGCCACCTGTGTCCAGTTGGCGGTCAGGTTGCCTTGCCCGTCGAATTGCAGCACACCCCCCACATCCAGGACACCCGTGACGGAAGCGTTGGAAAGACTGCTCCCGTTTGCGGTGAATTCATGCACGCCCGATAGCGTGGACGGGCAGGTAGCCGGCTGCGCGTTGCCGCTACCGTTATAGGCGTAGGTGGCGTCCGACCCGATCACCGCGAAGGACTTGCCCTCGTTATAAGACTCCAGAGTGAACGTACCAGTGTCTCCGGTGGTAATGCTGATCGATCCCAGGCAATTGGATTGCAGACTGTACGACCCCGAATACACCAGCGCCATTCCGAAAGTTTGGCTGGTGGTGACGGTGTTGGCGGTCATTGTCCACGTAACTTTGCTGAGCCCGTCGAACGCGGCAGTGCCGACCGCCTGGAACAGTTTCGAGGTGGCCCCGGTTGAAGTGACCTGGCGCCCACTCAAGATAAATTGATAGGCCCCGTTCAGGTTCGAAGAGTTGCAGGTACTACTTCCAATGGTCGTCTGTGCAAGAACCGGTCCAGCTTGCAGGCAGAAAAGGATCGGCAGGAGAGTGGTGTATGGTCGCGTCATCAGTGCGTTGGCCTCCTAAACAATATAGCGGAGCAACCTTGCCAATCGCGGAGACCTCTCGATCAACGGAATAGCAATTCAGTGCTACGCTCGTCTTTATGCGACTCTCGCTCGTTCTTCGCGGCATTCCGCTGCTCGCTATTTCGGCAACTGTATCGCTTGCCCAAGATCCCGCGCAACTGATGCAAGCGCCCGAGGTAAAGGCCGCGCTAGACGCCGCGAAACGCAACGAATCTCACTTCACCGACGAACAGATCCGCATCTGCGAAATTCCTGCGCCACCGTTCAAAGAAGACGTGCGCGGCCAGGAACTGGCGAAGCTCTTCAAGCAATTGGAACTCGATAACGTACACATCGATAAAGCCGGCAATGTGATTGGCACGCGGCCCGGCGCTGCGGCGCATCCGAACCTGGTCTTCTCCGCGCATCTCGATACCGTTTTTCCAGAAGGCACCGATGTCAAGGTCAAGCGTGAAGGCACGGTGTTGAAGGGGCCGGGGATCGGCGATGATTGCCGCGGCCTGGTGGTTATGCTGGGCGTTATCCAAGCGCTCAAGGAAGGCAATGTGAAAACTCCGGGTACCATCACATTCGTGGCCGATACCGGCGAGGAAGGACTCGGCGATCTGCGCGGGACCAAGAATTTATTTAACGATAGCCTGAAGGGCCAGATCGACAAATTCATCTCGGTGGATGGCACTGGCCTGAGCGTGACGAATATTGGAGTAGGCAGCTATCGCTACCGCGTCACCTTCAAAGGCCCGGGCGGCCACAGCTTCGGCGCTTTTGGCATGGCGAATCCCATTCAGGCGATGGGCAGGGCTATCGCCAAGATCGATGCCTTCGAAGTGCCGGCGAATCCCAAGACTACGTTCAATGTCGGGCGAGTCGGCGGCGGCACCTCCGTCAATGCGATTCCGTTCGAAGGCTGGATGGAGGTCGACATGCGGTCGTCGGACAAGGCCTCGCTCGAAGCCGTCAACACTAAATTCAAGGCTGCGGTGAAGGAAGCCGTCGAAGAGGAGAACCGCCGCTGGAATAATCGAGGACCGGTGACCGGGTCGGCGGAGCTGGTCGGTTTGCGGCCGGCTGGCGTTACGCCGCCCGATTCCGCAATTATCCAGACCACCGTAGCTGTTTCGAAAATCTTTGGCTTCGATGGAAAGCTCCGCGAAGGTTCCACCGATTCGAACGTTCCGATGAATCTCGATATTCCCGCGGTCACCATCGGCGGCGGAGGAATGGGGACGGGCGCTCATTCACTCAACGAAGCATTTGACACGAAGGATTCGTATATCGGAACCGAGAGGGCGCTGCTCCTGGCAGTTGCGCTGGCGCGGTGATGGCCCACCTGCTGACGCGCGTGGCTCGGACAATCTTTCTTCTTGCGCTGTGCTCAGCCGCGTTCTCGCAACAATTGGATGTGTTGATCCGAGGCGGCCAAGTGATCGACGGATCCGGTTCGCCGGCTGTTTCGGCGGATGTCGGCCTGCGGGGCGATCGGATCGTATTTGTTGGTGACTCCGCGAAACAGTCTGTCCGCGCGGCGCGCATCATCAATGCCAGCGGTCTGGTGGTTGTTCCAGGATTCATTGATCCGCACGCCCATGTAATGGACGACCTCTCCGATCCCACGCGCAAATCGAACGAAGCGTATTTGATGCAGGGCGTCACAACAGTGGTCACCGGCAACGATGGCGGGGGGCCAATCGCGATCGGCGCAATGCTGAATAAGTGGACCCAGCAAGGCATCGGCACCAACGCGGCACTCTACATCGGCCAAGGCACGGTGCGCCGCGAAGTGATGGGGATGAGCGACTCCGCGCCCAGTCCCGAACAATTGAACCGGATGAAGGCGCTGGTGGAGCGGGGCGTCGACGAGGGTGCGCTGGGGATGTCCACCGGGCTTTATTACGCTCCCGGCAGCTACGCGACAACTGAAGAAGTGATCCAGCTTGCCAAGGCAGCGGCGGCGCGCAACGGAATCTACGACAGTCACCTGCGGGACGAAGACTCGTATACGATCGGCCTGCTCGGAGCGGTCAGCGAAGCTATTCGCATCGCGCGCGAGGCCAAGATCGAAGTGCATATTTCGCACATCAAAGCATTGGGGCCAGAGGTTTGGGGACAAAGCACGAAGGTGATCGAACTGATTCGCCAAGCACGCGCCGAAGGACTTCGAGTGACGGCCGATCAGTATCCTTATTCGGCTTCGGGGTCCAGCGTAACGGCATCGTTGGTGCCGCGCTGGGCCGAGGTGGGAGGCAGCGCCGAGCTGCTCAAGCGAATCGGCGATCCGTCCGTTCGTCCACGGCTGGTTCAAGAGATGGAGCAGAACCTCAAGCGGCGTGGCGGCCCTGATTCGCTGCTGATCATCTCCGGGCGCGACCGGTCGTTGGTCGGCAAGAAGCTGGGCGCGATCGCTGCCGAGAGAAAAGAGACGCCTGTCGAAGCGGCTCTGGAAATCATCAAGGGCGGCGGCACGGGTGTCGCATCGTTCAATATGCAGGACTCCGACATCGAGAATTTCATGCGCCAGGATTTTGTGATGACCGGTTCGGATGGATCGGAAGGCCATCCCCGAAAGTACGGAACTTTCCCAAGAAAACTGCGCCTGTACGTTCGCGAAAAGAAGGTCATCACGCTGCCGTTCGCCGTCCACGCTTCCAGCGCACTGACCGCACAGACTCTGCATCTCGCCGGCCGAGGTTTGCTACGGCCCGGATACTACGCGGACGTGATCGCGTTTGATCCTGCAACGGTCGCCGACCAATCGACTTACGAGCATCCGGACGTACTCGCCACTGGCGTAAAATACGTGATCGTCAACGGCAAGATCGCCGTGGACGGCGGCCAATATGCGGGCGTTTTTGCCGGGCACGCCCTCAGCTCGCAACCGTCGGCCAAATAGCACTAATTCATTAAGGATCAGTGCGTTTGGCTTCCCTTTCACGGGCCTGAGGTTTATACTATGATATGGCAGTTTAGAGGGCGCGCAGAGAAGAATGGCGAACAAAACAGTGCTGGCGGGTATCGGGATTTTGTGGCTGGCGACCGTCGCTTCCGGCCAGCCGCAATCGGCGCATTCCCCTGTCGCATCTGCCTCCGCCGAACGTGCCCTGCTCAACCAGTACTGCGTCGTCTGTCACAACGAAAAGGCGAAAGCCGGCGGCGCCGAACCGGCTCGCAAGTTGACCCTCGATGACCTGGACGTCACCCACGTCGAGAAAGCTCCCGCCGAATGGGAAATCATTGTGCGCAAGCTTCGCGCCGGCATGATGCCCCCTTCCGGGATGCCTAGACCCGATCGTGCCACCTATGAGTCGATGATCGCGTGGCTGGAGAATGAACTCGATCGCACGGCTGTCAAAAATCTTCCGCCGCCCGGTATCCATCGCCTCAACCGCACCGAATACGCGAACGCGATCCGCGACCTGATTGCGTTTGAAATTGATCCCGCGAAGTACCTGCCTTCCGACGACTCGACGCGCGGCTTCGATAATATTGCCGGCGCGTTATCACTCTCCCCTGCCCTGCTGGAAGGCTACACGACGGCCGCGGCCAAGATCAGCCGTCTGGCGATCGGCGATGTGTCGGAGCCGTCGTTAGCAACTTATCGAGTGCCATCGGATACTTCGCAGGATTATCACATCGAGGGCCTGCCCTTCGGAACACGTGGTGGGCTGGTGGCGCAGCATGAGTTCCCCGCCGACGGCGACTACGTGTTCAAAGTATTCCCCATCAACAAAGGTCTCATGGACAACAACATGTCCTTCGGCGAAATCACTGGCGAAAAACTCGAACTCCTGGTGGACGGCGAAAGAGTTCATCTCTACGATTGGGACAAAGACCTGGCGCGCGGAAAGGCCGTGCATGCCGGAACCACCGATGTCCACTTCCAGGTGAAGGCGGGCTTGCACACCGTCGGAATAACTTTTCTCGCTACGCAATTGGCGCCGGGCAACGATTTGAACGAGCACTTCCTGCGGAGCACCATCGAGACTGGCGGTCTTCCGGGATTCAAGTTTTTCCCGCACGTCGGCAAGCTCGATATCCTTGGACCTTTCAAAGCGGCGGGCGCCAGCGATTCGCCCAGCCGGCGCAGGATTTTTGCGTGCCATCCGGCCAGTTCTGCCGCGGAAACAGCCTGCGCGAAAGAAATCGTAGACACTCTGGCGCGCCATGCCTTCAGGCGTCCGGTGGCCAGCGGCGACACAGAGATGCTGATGGGTTTCTATCAGCAGGGACGCAATGACGGAAGTTTCGACACCGGGATCGAGCGCGCGCTGCAGCGCATACTGTCTGATCCGGAATTCGTTTTCCGCAAGGAGGCGGAGCCGGTTAATCTGGCGCCAGGCAAGACTTGGCGCATCAGCGATCTGGAGTTGGCTTCTCGTTTGTCATTCTTTGTATGGAGCAGCATTCCCGACGATGAATTGATTAATCTGGCCAGCCAGAACAAGCTGAATGATCCCGCGGTGCTCGAGCACCAAGTTAAGCGAATGCTCGCGGATTCTCGCTCGGACGCGCTGGTGACCAATTTCACGGGCCAGTGGCTGAATCTGCGCGCGCTGCAGAATTGGGCGCCGACGCCGGCCCTGTACCCGGACTTCGACGACAACCTACGCCTGGCCATGCGCAAGGAAACCGAATTATTCTTCGGCAGCGTCGTGCACGAGGATCGCAGTTTGATCGATCTGTTGAACGCCAACTATACGTTCCTGAACGAGCGGCTGGCCAAGCACTACGGAATCCCCAATATCTACGGGAGCAACTTCCGCCGCGTCGAATTGACGCCGGAGTTCGACGTGCGCCGCGGACTGCTGGGGCAAGCCAGCTTCGAGACCATTTCATCGCAGCCGCAGCGAACTTCGCCGGTGGGGCGCGGCAAGGCAATCCTCCAGGTTTTCTTGGGCGTTAGTCCTCCCGATCCACCGCCGGTTATTCCGGCATTGAAGGACCAGGGGAGTGCGGTTCATGGCGGGGCCACGCTGACCATGCGACAACTGATGGAGATGCACCGCAAAGTGGAGCCGTGCGCAAGCTGTCATAAGATCATGGACCCGATCGGCTTCTCCATGGAGAACTTCGACGCTACCGGCGCGTGGCGAACCACGGACGAGGGCAGTCTCATCGATGCGACTGGCGTTCTTGTCGACGGCTCGAAGCTGGATGGCGTGAGGAGCATGCGAGAAGCGCTTCTCCGCTATTCGCCTCAGTTCGTGCGCGTGATCACGGAGAAGTTGTTCATTTACGGGCTGGGACGTGGGACCGAGTATTACGATATGCCTCTGATTCGCTCCATCGTGCACGAGGCGGAACCCAACAACTATCGATTCTCATCGTTGGTGCTTGGCGTGGTCAAAAGCGACGCCTTTCAGATGAATCAGAAATTGCAGAGCAGCAGTGGGGCGGGCCTCCGGCCTGCCAGCGCAAGCCTAAAATAAGGAGAGCGGAAGCACAATGTTCATTACCAGGAAGCACATCTCCCGGCGAACAGTTCTACGCGGAGCCGGCGTAGCTTTAGCGTTGCCGTTGCTGGACTCGATGGTTCCTGCCCAGACTCGTATCAGCAAGACCGCCGCCAATCCCAAAACTCGCTTCACCGGCATTTTTGTTCCGCACGGGGCGGCGCCTGGATGGTGGATACCCGAAGCCGGCGGTCCAGGCGAGCCGAAATCCGAACCAGGCAGCAAGAAGTTCAAGTACCCGATGATTCTGGAACCACTCGAACCGTTCCGGGAGCACACCGTTATCACGAGCGGACTATGGTCGAAATCGGCCGAGCCTCCCCCCGGACAGACCGGCGCCGACCATTGGGTGGCTGCGGCGTTTCTTTGCGCCAATAAACCAAAAAAGACTACCGGCGCGGACATCTACGACGGCACCACCATCGACCAAATCATCGCGCAGAAGATCGGCCAGGAGACGCTGCTGCCATCGTTGCAGCTCGCCCTCGAAGATCCCGGCGCCAATTCGAGTAACTGCGGTGAAGGCTATAGCTGCACTTATTCGAATACCATTTCCTGGACAACCCCGACGCAACCGTTGCCCATGGAACTAGATCCGCAGGTGGCCTTCGAGCGCTTGTTCGGCGCCGGCGGTACTGCGGCGGAACGCACGGCGCGCCGCGAGCAAAATCGCAGCATTCTCGATTCGGTCACGGCCAAGCTGGCCAGCTTCAAACGCGATCTCGCACCGAGCGATCGCTCGCGATTGGACGAATACGAGACGGATATCCGTGAGCTCGAGCGGCGGCTGCAGATCGCCAAGAAAGCATTAGGCGATGTGTCCACCGAGGGCGTGGTGGTTCCCGCCGGCGTGCCCGAATCGTTCGATGAACATGTGAAGCTGCATTTCGACCTGCAAACGCTGGCGTTCCAGGCTGACATTACACGCGTTTCCACGGTTCTCTATGCGCGCGACCTGACTGCGCGGTCGTATCCTGAAAGCGGCATCAATGGCGGGTTTCATGGGATGTCGCACCATGCGGAAAATCCAGATACCATCGCGAAATACGCGAAGATCAACCAGTATCACGTTAAGTGCCTGGCTTACTTCGTGGACAAGTTGAAGAAAACACCGGATGGCGACGGTACATTGCTCGACCATTCGCTGATCCTCTATGGCAGCAACATGGGCGACTCCAATCAGCATCTTCATTACGATGTTCCGCACCTGCTGATCGGTGGAGCATCCGGGCAGCTCAAGGGCGATCGTCACTTGAAATATCCGAGCAAGACCGTGACGTCGGGTAATCTTCTGTTGAGCGTTTTGGACCTTTACGGCGTTCACCAGGACAACATCGGCGACAGCACCGGCCCATTGCCCAATCTCGTATAGAATTCTCTAGGGAGGCCAAGATGCGCGGGATGATTAGCATCGCAGCTTGTATGGCAGCGCTGGTGCTCTGCATGTGCGCTTCGGCGGCCAATAGTCCCGTGTCCGACGCGGCGATGAAAGGCGACAAGACGGCGTTGCGATCATTGCTTGAACAGAAAGCGGATGTGAATGCTCCTCAGACCGACGGAGCTACAGCGATCCAGTGGGCCGCCTACCGCGACGACATGGAGATGGCCGACCTCCTGATCAGCGCCGGCGCAAATGTGAAACTCGCCAACCGCGAAGGCGCCACCGCGCTTTATCTGGCTTCCATCCATGGCAATCCGGCCATGATCGACAAACTGCTGAACGCCGGAGCGGACCCCAATGAGCGCGGACCGGAGGGAGAAACTCCACTTATGCTGGCATCGCGCGCCGGCAATCTCGATGCGATCAAGGTGCTGCTCGATCATAAAGCCGACATTAATGCCAAAGACAAAATTCGTGGGACGACGGCTTTGATGTGGGCCAGCGAGCAGGCGCATCCGGCGGCTGTGCAGTTGTTGATCGCACGCGGAGCGAACATCGCGGCTGCCACGGAGCCCGATACCAGAAATTCCAGGAACAACCTCGCCAATACCGTCACGCAGAGATTGAACTCCAGCTTCGGCGTCGTAGGTCAAGCCCGAGCCCGCGGTGCTGCGCCGCCGGGTTCGCCCGGTCCGCCGGTTGCTGGCGGCGCCTCGGGCGGCACCGCAAAGAAAACCCCGGACGGTGAGGCGGGCGGCGACGATGTGGCAATCTTCTTTGGCCCACCGCGCAAGAAGGACGGCGGCGGTCTGACTCCGTTGGTCTACGCGGCCCGCGAGGACTGCCTTGAATGCGCCAAGATACTCCTCGATGCCGGCGCCGACGTCAATCAGCGGACCCATTACGGCTGGACCGCCCTGTTGACCGCCACTCAAAATCGGCACTACAGGCTGGCAGCTTATCTTCTGGACCACGGCGCCAACGCGAACATCGCCAACAATGGCGGCTGGTCGCCGCTCTATCTGGCCACCGACAATCGCAATATCGAAAGCGGCGACTATCCGGTGCGCGCGCCGGATATGGATCACCTGGAGTACATCAAGCTGCTCATCGACAAAGGCGCGAACGTCAACGCCCGCGTCTGCGGAACAGACTCGACCGATAAGAAGTGCGTCGGCGATAGCACCGAAACGCGCAACAACTTCACTATGCAGTGGTTGTTTGAGGACGGCGCGACGCCGTTCCTGCGAGCCGCGCAATCAGGCGATATCCCGCTAATGAAACTGCTGCTGGCCCATGGCGCGAATCCGAAGCTTTTTACGGCACACAACGTGACGGCGCTGGCAGTGGCATCGGGAATCGGCTGGGTGGAGGGTGTGACCTTCGAATGGTCGGAGAAGGAGACTCTCGAAGCCGTGAAGATGTGTCTCGACCTCGGCATCGATCCGAATGTCAAAGATGACGAAGGGCGCACGTCGCTGCACGGCGCGGCGCATAAGGGACGGCCTGAGGTGATTCAGCTTCTGGTGGACCACGGCGCCAATCTCGACGCGCACGATGGCGGCAGCCGCGATAGCGTAAACGGTGCACTGCTGGGGAAGACCTGGGTTCCGCTCGATTGGGCGCGCGGCCTGGTTCGCGTGGGTGTTCAGTCGGCGATCCCGCATCCGGAAGCCGAGAAGCTTCTGGTGAAACTGATGACCGATCGCGGGATGCCGATACCGCCGCCGCCGGCGTCGTCCATCTGCCTTACCAAAGGCCTCAACGGCTGCCAGTAAGTGGCACAGCGCGGCTTTGCCTGTGGACTAAAACAGAATCTTCAGCGCAAACTGAATCTGTCGCGGCGTATTGTATATCCCCGTTATCAAGCCGTAGGTCGGAACTAATGTGTAATTCGTCGCGCTACCCGTAAACACCGCGCCACTCGGATTCCGGTAATTCGAGTGGTTCGCCAAGTTGAAAAACTCGGCCCGGAATTGAACAGAAACTCGCTCCGTCAACTTCGTATCCTTCAATAACGCCATGTCCAGGTTCCGGAAATTAGGACCGAAGATCGTATTCCTGCCGGCGTCGCCAATCGTACCGGGCGTCTGCAGGCTGTAGCAACCCGCGTTGAACCAGTGCGCCACAGTCCCGATAGTCGTGTTGGTCGGGCATCCGGCATTCAGGTTCGGACGAACGCCTGTAGTGTTGAGCGTGATATTGACTCCATCCGTTGGCGAGAAGGGGGAGCCACCATGCATGCTCCAAATCCCGCTGAGCTGCCAGCCCGATACCAACCTGTTCGCTTTGAACGGCAGAGCATACACGCTGTTAGCGATGAAGTTGTCGCGCACATCAAAATTGCAAGGCCCGCGATCAAACTTTGCATTGAGAGGATTCTCCAGAGCCGTGCCACCTTCCAACCCATAACTGCCCGAGCCGTAGTCCAGGCAGACCGAATGCGTGTAGGAGGCTTGCGCTTGCCAGCTGCCGGTGAGCCGGCGGCTCACGCCGGCCTGAAACGAATTGTATTCCGTGTTCCCGATCGGTTCCGCAAGACTCAGCGCGCCCAATGTCGGATTCAGGCGTGGATTCGGATTGGTGCCCGCCACTGGCTGGACGAAATGATAAACGCCGCTCGCATCGGTAGACGCCAGGTAATGATTCTGATCCACGGGCACGAACTGGTGAACGCTGTGCGACCCTACGTAAGCCACGGTAGTTACAAACCCGCCGCGAAATTCGTGCTGCAGATTCATGTTGTATTGAATCACGTACGGCGTGGTATGCACGTTGTAGTCGAAGCCGACCGTAACCTGAGGCGTAGAGGGCGCACCGCCGCCCAGGAACGGGTATGGGAAGGTCGGGAAGGTTTGCGTGGCGGGGATATAGGGCGGCTCTATATAGTACGACGATGCGTAGGAGCGCGGCGTGATCAAGTTGTGGAAAATGCCAAAGCCCGCGCGAATTGAAGTTTTGTGATCTTCAAAAGGATCGTAGGCGAAGCCCACGCGAGGGTCAAAATTCTTCCAGGATGGATTAGAGGCAAAGACATGAGGGACATGCGTGAATGCGTTGATGCCCGACGCCGTCGTTGTCGACGGATTGGTGATCGCATAGAGCACGTTTCGCTCATCAATCGGGTTGGTCGCGAATTCGTATCGCAGGCCTAGATTCACGGTGAGTTTTCGAGACACCTTCCAGTCGTCCTGAAAGTACGGCCAAACATCGATTTCGCGGAAAGCGCGATAGGCGTCCTCATGGCCCAGCAGCGGCCCGGTGACGGTTTGCGCCGTCCCTTGCAAAAAGAGCGCGAGACTATTAAAGCTCCACGCGCCGCCGATCTGGAAGGGCGGGTTGATGTTGGTCTGCAGCCGTTCGATGGAGATGCCAAAACGGATGTTGTGCGCTCCGTGCGTCCAGTAAACATCGTCTCCCTCGGTAAACTTATTCGGGACGATGTTGAACGGAAGCAGCGTATTGGCGCCCGCACCAGCCATCCCTCCTGGAATAGTTACGTAGCCGTCCTCCCGGCCTGAGCCTGGAAAGAACTGAAGCGGCGGGGTTGAATTGGTCGTAACGGAATTCTGCACCGGCCGCGAATAAGCGAATCGCAACAGGTTAATCAGCGCCGGCGTTATAACTCGTCTTTCCTCAATGGTCGCGAACTGGTTGTGCGAGAGGTCTTGCTCCGGCCATAACGGCAGGGTGTTGGCGGTGGCGAAGGGCTCCGTCAAATCCGCGTGGTCACGAAGGTACCTCACAAAAAGCGAGTCTTTCGAGGAGATGTTCCAGTCGTAACGCGCGACGACGAAGTCTTCATGCCCAATCTGATTCGCTACAGAGGTGTAGAATCCAAGGCCACTGTTGGGGATTATGCTTCCGTTGGGCAGCGGATAAAGGGCTAGTACAGCTTGCACCGCCGGAGGAATATTTATTGGCGCGACGCCGGGAAGAATCCCCTGACGAGTTTGCGCGGTCGGAACTTGAAGTAGCGCGCTCTCCCCGAGCAACTGCCGGATCCCTTCGTAGTTCACGAAGAAGAACATGCGGTCGTGCTTGATGGGCCCGCCGAAGCTCCCGCCAAACTGGTTTTTGCGGAACGGAGGCGGGGTCGCGGGATCGATGAACCGCCGCGCGTCCAACGCGCTGTTGCGCAGAAAGTCGTATGCCGAGCCGTGAAAGCTGTTGCTGCCCGACCGGGTGACGGCGTTCACCACCGCGCCATTGCCGCCATACTGCGCGCTATACGTGTTGGTCAGCGTCTGAAACTCTCCGATTGCCTCGATGCCCAGCGACGTTCCCAGCACTCCGGCGCCTGTCCCATGCGCGAAATAGGTCTGCACATCGGTGTCGTCGAGTATTTCCGACTGTCCTTCAGCTCTCGCGCCCGCGACGGAGTAGCTGGTATTTCGGCCGTAAAAAGAACTGGTCGGGCTGTTGTACACCTGCACACCTGGCGCGAGCAGGATCAATTGCTCGAAATTCCGCCCGTTCAAGGGAATGTCACGCATCTGCGTCGGATCGACGAGATTGGCGACTTGTGAGGAACTGGTGTCGACTTGCGATACCTCGCCTTGCACAGTGACGGTCTGTTGCTGCTGTCCAACCTGGAGCGAAAAGTCGACGACGCTGTTCCCGCCTACCGTCAAGATGATGCCTTTGTGAACTACGGTTTGAAATCCCGGCGCTGCAGCCTGCACGTCGTATTCACCGACTGGCAGATCACGAACGCTGAATCGCCCTTGTGTGTCCGTCACGGCGGATTGGGTAACGCCGGTACCCGCGTTCTTCACCTGGACGGTTGCGTTGGCCATGGCCGCTCCGGATGTGTCGCTCACGGTGCCAGAAATGTTCGCCGTGGTGTTTTGGCCGTTTAGAAGCGATGTTGCGCTCAGCGCGCAGAGATATAACAGTTTACGGATCATCATCGTGGACAACCTCGACTTGTTGCCAAATTGTATGCCAGGCTTCGTTTAAAGTCAATAGTGATATTTCACATTTAGACCTGGGATGGGGTGATGACCGAGCTATGCTGGACCTTGCGCCAGTCGAGTGCTGCTTCGTCATGTCACCGTCTAGTCTGTTGATCTCGAAGATAGGGCCAGAGTCGGAAGTTCTGCTTCGGAATTTGTTCGAACACTACCTGCACGACATGGCAGAGTGGTTTGAAATCGACACCCAGGCCGACGGAAGCTACTCTTAACGACACCTCCTGGATATGGAAGAACGGCTACGACGCGTATCTGGCGAAGGTTGGTGATTCGATCGCCGGTTTCGCCCTGGTCGGACCGGCAGATGAGTGACTAGGGGACGTTGGCGCTCAGGACGTACACGAGTTCTTTGTCATCCGCGGATTTCGAAGGAACGGCTTCGGAGAGAGAATGGCAACGCTTCTTTGGAATGAACGTCCCGGCGAATGGCTGGTCAGAGTCCTCGAATTAAATGCGCCAGCCGTACTCTTTTGGCGAACCGCGATCTCGCGCCACTCGCGTGGTTCGTATGAAGAGAAAGGGCGCATCGTCAAGGGGCGGCCATGGCGATTCTTCAGGTTCGTTTCAAATGGCGGTTAAGAGGAATTGCCGGATGAGTTATCCACCCGGTGTCCAAGCTTCGCCCGAAGTATAATCCCTACTGAGGGTCTGTGCCTCGAATCATCGGATGCTTGATCGGCGCGAGTTTACTGGCGCTGCTTGCATTGCAAGGACAACAGGTTTCCATACAAACCCGCGAGCCGGCGCTCCCGAAGAAGCAGCGGGGTGTCGAGGAATCCTCGCCGAGGCTGCGCGTCGACACTAGCCTTGTTTTGGTGCCGCTTACTGTCACCGACAAACTGGGCCGGACGGTTGTCGGGCTGGAGAAAAAGAATTTTCGCGTCTTCGATAACAAGGTCGAACAGACCATTAGTCGTCTGGCTATGGAGGATCAGCCGGTCGCGGTCGGGTTTGTCTTCGACATCAGCGGAAGCATCGGCGCTGCCCTGGGGCAATATCGAATGGCGGCTCGGGAATTCTTCAAGACAGCGGACGATGACGACGAGTTCTTCCTGGTCGAGTTTGAAAGTTCGCCGAGGCTTGCGGTCCCGCTCACTAAGGCCGGGGCCGACATCGAGTACCAGATCATGATGACGAAATCCGGAGGGATGACTGCGCTCTTTGATGCCGTTTACTTGGCGGCTAATGAGATTAAGAAGTCAAAGCTGATCAAGAAGGCGCTAATCCTGATTTCTGACGGCGGGGAGAACCATAGTCGCTATAATCTGACCGAACTCGAGAATGCCTTGCGCGAAACGGATGCGCTCCTTTACTCGATCGGCCCCGCCCCGTGGCATTCCTACGGAGACAACAACGGTGGCTTGTTAAAGCGTCTTGCCGAACTCACGGGCGGCCGCCTCATTGAGATTGGCGGATCGGATTTACCGGACCTCGCACAGAAGATCATTATTGACTTGAGGAACCGGTACCTTATTGCGTATTCACCTCACGACAAGACGCGGGATGGCCGGTATCATCACATCGAGATTCAACTTGTGCCGCCCAAGGGCCTCGGAAAACTGACAGCTCATTGGCGATCCGGCTACTATGCGCGTAGTGAATGACGACTGAGACCGTGCGCCCCTAAAATTCAGCCGCCCGTGTTCACACTTGGCGCCACCGCGTGGTTCTTCAGAATCTCATCTACTTGCGCGGCGGAGTAAGGCGGCTGCTGGATCGATAGAACGAGTTCAATCTGTTCTTCGTTAAGATTCTTGGCTTTGTATAAGTGGAGGATGTACTTGGCTCGATAGCGCTGATCGCTAGCGAGAAACATCACGTCATTTCGCTTCACGGCCGCGATCCAGCCTTTGCGGTGAAATTCAAGAAGCGTCTCCTGCTCGGTCTGGAGACCGGCGGCGACATCTGGGAACGTCTGATATCCGGGCAATTATTTCTCCTTGCGCGACACAGCTATACTTGCTGCGCCCCGCCCTTCGGCTTCGATCTGATGGAGCATTTGTACGGTCTCGGAAAGGTGGGCCTGGAAGTAGCGGCGCATGATGTCGAGAACCTTGATTAGCACGGGATGCCGCAGGGAGTAGAAGACTTGGTTGCCCTCCTTCCGATTCGCGACAAGCTGCCGGGTGCGCAGGATTGCCAAATGCTGAGAAAGGTTGGCCTGCTCGACGGACAGGCGTTCTTGAATCTTACCGGCAGAAAGTTCACCGTCTCGCAGGACTTCGATTACGGCGATTCGGGTGGGATGCGCGAGAGCCTGAAAAACATTGGCTTTGTAGGAGCGCAACGTGTTCTGCACTCTTTTATTATATTCGATATCTCGAATATACGCAAACCTGGTCGAAAACACTACGGTTCGGGCCGAAACGATAGGCCATCAGTCCAGGTACATTGAACTAGGAGTGAAACTGATGTCAATCGCAACGGACCATGATCAGGCGAGGCTTCAGCAACTGAACGAGCAATATATCGAAGCTCTGCTGAAAGCAGACGTGAACTGGTACCGGCAGCATCTGGCCGACGATTTTGTGTGCATCGATTCGGAAGCTACAGTCTTCGACAAAGAGGCGTTCTTGCAACATACTTCGCGGGGACCGTATGTCGCCGATTACAAGCTGGAGAACGTCAAAGTGCGGATTTACGCCGAGACTGCGCTGGTGCAAGCCACCGGATTGTTTACTCGAAAAGATGGAGCGCGGGGTATGTGCCGCTACACGGACGTTTATGTGCGAGCTGGAAATGATTGGAAGGTGGTTTCGGCGCAGATTACCCGGGCTCAAGTCCGAACGCAGGCGGCTGGTTAGAGCGCGAGTCCAAATTGTTTGCCGAGTTCGACGCGCCCGTTCAGGGTGAGCCGGACAGCCCGGCCGCGCATGCGCACAATCCACTTCTGCTCACACAGGCAGTTCAACAGCGCACATCCCAGCGGGCCGCCCAGATGGTGCTGGCGCTCGGTCCAATCCAGACACAGACGCGCTACAGTTTCGCGGCGGCCAACCTTCAGCGGGCGTCCTCGAGCGATTTCCGCGAGCCATTTCCGCCCGAGTTCGGTCAATTCACACTCCTTTTCGGAAACTGCCGCCAGCAGCCCCTGGCGCTGCATCGCGCCGTTGATGTCCACTGCCAATCTGCCTGCCAGATGGTTGTAGCATGTTCTCGCAAAGCGCAGAACCCTGACCTCTTCGGGTTCGCGATCCCGCACCCGGGAAGCTGGAGCTAGTCCCCCGAGCGCCTCCAGCGCGGTTCCTACATCGGGTCCGGCTAACCGGTAGTAGCGATGCCGACCCTGGTTCTCGACGCTGAGCAGCCCACCCTCGACCAGTTTTGCCAGGTGGCCGCTCGCCGTTTGGGGCGCGACATTCGCGCTAAAAGCCAGTTCCCCGGCGGGAAGCGCACGCCCATTGAGCAGCGACAATAGCATGGTCGCGCGCGCCGGTTCTCCTATGAGCGCCGCGATCCGGACGAAGCCTGTCTCCATGTTCACAACTTATCAGACTGTGTTCGAGGACATTACGGCGCAGACCGAAGCATTCGTCATGGGGATGCCCACGGATTAGGAATTAATTTTCTCTTTCCTCTCGAGCATTCCGATAAAGTGCTCAATCTTCCGGGTGCGAGTGTCCGCCTTTTTCACGGTCTGAATCCGCCACAGGACCGCATAGCGGTTTGCCCGGTCAAGAGTCCTGAAAAATGCTGCGGCCCGTGGATTCGCGTCCAGTGCCTTCTGAAAGTCGGCCGGCACGGTTGCTCCGCTAGGCGAATCATAGGCTGCATCCCATCGTCCATTCTTTTTGGCATTCTCGATCGCCTCCAGCCCCGAGGCTTTCATCTGGCCACTCGCAATAAGGGCCAGCGCTTTCTCGCGGTTGATCTTCGACCAGATGCTCTTGCTTGAACGCGAGACAAATCTCTGCAGCCACGTTTCTTCGTTTTCAGGCCTCTTCTGGCCGTCGATCCATCCGTAGCACAGCGCAACTTCGAGGGCTTCCTGGTATGACACCGACCGCAACCGCGAGCCCTTCTTCGCCAGCCTAAGCCACAGGCCAGTGCTTTTGCCGTGGTTCTTATCCATCCACGCCGCCCAGTCCTGTTTGGACTTGAAGAGCTTTACCGGGGAAGGATTCAACCTTTTTTCGCCTTGGTGTAAGCGTCCGCGCCCATCAAATGAATGGACACATACGGCTCATTGCCTACGACCCAACTGTCGTGCCCCGGCGCGATGTAAAAAACGTCCCCGGCCTTCATCTCGATCACCCGGCCGTCATCCATCGCCGCCGTCGCGCACCCGGAAAGCACCATGCCGACGTGCTCCACCGTGCAACTCTTAGCCCCCGCCGCCCGCCCTACATGCTCCGACCATTTCCATCCTGGCTCATACGTCGCGCGGCCGATAGTCATCCCGCCCAGCCGCACCACTTCGAATTTGCCTTTCTCAAAGGTACGAATCTCATCCGGCTGCTCAAACCGCTTCAAGATCACTTCCAGTATGGATTTCCCCTCTTCCGTTCCTTCATATTTCATCCCATCAAGGCTGCTGTCCCTTGTCAAGGCGGCCCTAAGCAGCCTGCAGCCGCGGTGCGACGTCGAATTCTCCGAATCCTTCGTTTATCGCTGTACGTCCTATAATCGGGTTAAGTTGGCACGTTCTCTCGTCACCCGAGGTCAAAATGTCCATCCAGCCGTTTAGCTCAGGCTCCGCGCGGGCGGTCTCGGTTCTCTTGCTCTTCACGCTGTTTACTCCCGGGATCGGATTTCTTGTCGCACAGGATCAGCAGCCGCCCCCCCTTCCGCCGCCGAACCAAGTTCTGACGCCCGACCAACTGAATGACTTAGTAGCGCCCATCGCCCTGTACCCTGACCCGCTACTCAGCCAGATCATGGTGGCCTCTACGTATCCGCTGGAAGTGGTGCAGGCTTATCAGTGGCTCCAGCGGAGTCCCGGCCTCACCGGACCGGCTCTCACCGAGGCCGCGCAACAGCAGAATTGGGATCCGAGCGTACAGGCCCTGGTGATTTTCCCCGACGTTCTGAAGCGGTTGAATGACGACGTCACCTGGACCACCAATCTGGGCAACGCCTTTCTCGCGCAGCAGCAGGACGTGATGGACGCGGTACAGCGTATGCGGCAACGCGCCGAGCAGGCCGGGAAACTGGCGCCCACGCCGCAGGAAAACGTAATCGACACCACGGACAACGGCCAGCCGGCGATTGAAATCATGCCCGCGGACCCAGCAGTGATGTATGTCCCGGTCTACGATCCCCTGTGGATCTGGGGACCGCCGCTCTGGTATCCCTATCCGCGCTGGTATTGGCCCTCTCGTGGCGTCATCGTGGGAGGAGTGGGGTTCGGCTTCGGCGCCGGTATTGATGTGGGACTATTTTTTGGCGGCGGCTGGCATGGATGGGGCGGGTGGGGTTGGCATCCAGGCTGGGGCAGCCATGCCATTATCGTCAACAACACATTTATTCATGAGCACGGCTTCAACAGCGGCCACATCGCCGACGTCCATGGCAACGGCGTATGGCAGCACGATGCGGCGCACCGCGCGGGCGTACCGTATGCGCGTCCGGAGCTGAACAACCAGTATCGTGGTAATGTGCGACAGAGCGTAGCGCCGCGCTCGATCCCGGAAGAAGCGCGTGGTGGATCCGCGCAGACGGAGCGCTTCGGCAATCGCGACATTCCGCGCAGCTTTTCCCCCCAACAGAATAACCGGGGAGCATTCGGCGGCATGGAACACGGTTCAGCGGCGACAACCCACGCCGAACATGGCTATTCGAGTTTGGGCGCGGCGAGAAGCTCTCCCGGATTTAGGGGTGGTGGTGCTCCGTCCGCGCCGGCTGCGCGCGGCGGCGGTGGTGGACGAAGGTAGGAGACAGGCATGTCGAACACGAAATCTCTGATTTTGCGAGCCTCGCTGCTCACGTTTGCGGTGGCGCTGACGTTGCGCGAGGCGGCTTCCCAGGCGAACCAGCAGGCCTTCCCGACACCCCAGGCAGCCGCGCAGGCTTTGGTGGACGCGGCCGCGCAGAACGACACCGCCGCCCTGCTCAAGCTGCTGGGACCGGGCGGGAAAGACATCGTCCAGTCTGGCGATGCAGCCGACGACAGGGCTGCGCGGACGGAATTCGCGCAACGTGCCAGGGCTAAGTTGCAGGTTGAACCGGACCACGATAATCCGAACCGCGCAACCATCGTCACCGGCGATCAGAACTGGCCTTTCCCCGTGCCGTTGATCCGCAAGAACGGCCAGTGGTATTTCGACTCTGCACGTGGCCGCGTTGAAATCCTGGCGCGGCGAATCGGCCGCAACGAACTGGCCGCCATTGACGTCTGCCGCGCCTACGTGGAAGCGCAGATGGACTACGCCTCGCGCGATCGCGATGCAGACGGCACGCTCGAATACGCCCAGCGGATCATCAGTTCGCCGGGCAAGAAGGACGGACTGTATTACGAAGGCGAGTCGGAGAATTTTGCCCCGAAATCCTTCGCAGATGCGGCGGCGGTGCTAATGCAGGGACAGGGCAAGAAGCCGGTACCGTACCATGGCTACTTTTTCCACATTCTGAAATTGCAAGGCCCGGATGCGCAGGGCGGCGCAATGGATTACGTGGTAAAGGGCGAAATGATTGGCGGCTTCGCCCTGATCGCATGGCCGGCGGAGTACGGCGTGTCCGGTGTTAAGACCCTGATCGTAAACCATCAAGGGACTGTTTACGAAAAGGACCTAGGCCCGCAAACCGCAACCGTGGCTCGGCAATTGACTCGGTTCAATCCGGACAAGAGCTGGAAGCCGGTAGTAGGCGAATAGGCGGAACCGGTGATCCAGCGGCCGGCTTACCGCTGACATGATAGTCGAAAGTAGCCGACTGGATATCCCACACCGGATGGTCGGATGGCCGCAAGGAAAACGGGATCGCGCTTATCTCGTCAATGCGGTAAACATCGAACACTTTTTTCCAAGGCGTCTTCCACAATACCGACCAATCAGCAATGCGACCCTTTGTGGAGCCGGACGCAAAGTTTCTGAACTGGTACCGGCCGGGACCATTAACGACGTCCTGGGCGGCTGCGTAAAAGGGAACACATAGCGCCCACACGACTCCAGCGGCCACCCATCTTGCTTTCATTTTCATTTGCGTAGATTGGGTTCCCTGCAGTTAGAGAAAACGGGGTCTGCCGGAGACCCCGCGCAGGAATTACCGAACCGACGCCACCGGCGCGCCGATCGACGTACCAATGATTTCACCGGAGATAACCAACTCCACCCGGCGATTCTGTTGACGGCCTGAAGCGGTGTCATTCGAGGCTACCGGCTGAGTTTTTCCAAAGCCTTTGCTCGTAACGGAACTTCCCTGCATTCCCTGTTGGGTCAGGTAATCGCGCACTGCATCGCCGCGGTGTTCCGAAAGCCGCTGGTTGTAGTCGTCGCCACCGACGCTATCGGTATGGCCCTCTACTTCGAGTCTCAGGCCGGGGTGACCGGATATGATGCCGCCTACTCTGGCGAGCTTCTCACGGGCAACTGGCCGCAAAGAAAACTTCGCCGTGTCGAACAGAATATCGGGTATATTCACGATAAGTCCGCGGGCTGTATCCCGAGTCTGGAGAATCGCGTTGAATTGCGCCAATAACTGGGCGCGTAGTTCCGTTTTCTCAGCCTCCGCTTGGGCCTTCTCTTTCGCCGCGCGATCGAGGTCGGCTTGGGTGCTCGCCCTTTGTGCGTCGTTTTCCAGTTTCAAACGGGCCGCTTCCGCTCCGGCAGAAGCTAACCGGGTGTCGTTTTCGACTTTCAATCGGTCCGCTTCGGTTCTGGCAGCAGCCGATCGCGAGTCGTTCTCGGCCTTTAATCGGTCCGCTTCGGTCTGAGCAGCAGTCGCCCGCATTTCGTTTTCGTGTCTCAAACGATCGGCTTCGGCCTTACTGGCTGCCACCTGCGCCTCATGTTCCGACTTGGCATGCTCGGCATCGGCTAGCGAGGTGATTCGCGCCCGCTCTGCTTCTCGCGTGACGCGATCGGTTTCCGACTGCGCAGCGGCCCGGTTGCCCTCGGCGCGCGATTCACGCTCCGCTCCTGCCCGGCGTTCGGTGGCAAGCTGCTCTTCGTCGATCTTCTTCACGGTAATGATCCGGGCATCTTCCGCCATTTGAACCGACTCGCGCGCCACGGTCCCGATCGGCTTCTTGCCAGCTCTCCCTTTTAGATAACCCTCGGCATTCTCGAGGCCCTGGGTGGCTTTCAAGAAAGTATCCGCGGCGTAATGTTCGGCGCCTGTCCAGCGCGCAATTTGGACAGCGTTCCGCGCTTCGTAGAGCTCCAAGGGAACCTTCGGATCGAGGCGTCGAGGCGTAATCTCCGCTGGTTTGACATTCAAAACGTACTGGCCCCGCTGCAGCAGTTCGTATTTCGCATCCACTTCTTCAATCGTGCCGGTCGTGTCGTTCCTGACGAAGTTCTCCATGACCACCACGTCGCTGGGTCGCGTCACGGCGAAGTACGGCTCCGCCGTCACGATTAGACCGAAGGACTGCAACTCGGTGGTGGCATCCAGCTTCGTCTTGCCCCCGTGATTGACCAGCACCTCGCCAACATTGGTCGCGCGGCCTTCGGGAGTGATAGCCCACATGACATAGGTCAAATACTCTTGGCCAAACTGAGTAGCCGGCCCGAGCTTTTCCATGTCCACATCCATCTTGATCACGCCTTGCTTGCTCTCCATCCTTGCCTCACCGCGAGCTTCCGGCATTAACGCGGTCCCGCGGAAGCCGATCTTTGTAGCTCCGCTGCGATGGTTGTAGTTGATCGCCTTGGTTGTTCTAGCGACCACGGTAATGCGATAGATGGGCGTCGACACGCCGTTGTCAATTGGTTGTTGGGTGGGGTTCGGAGCCTGTGGCGCCTGGGCCAAAGCTAGTCCGCACACGGTCAGGAATACGCTTGCAAGTTTCATCTTTCAAAACCTCGATCCGTCTTCTGGGTGCACGAACCGAACCGAAGGCGTGAAATGATGAGCCTAATCGCCCCGCGATCCATTCTGCGTGAATCTGCCGGCACCGGAGGCCATGGTGAGTAACCTTATATGGTCATCTGACCAATGGAGGTCATATATCTGAAGAATCCCGATAGAAGCTTTCGAGGTTTTGCAAGAATCGAGCCGTGGCTATGAAGCTGCCCTATGGACGTTCATGATCGAAATCTGCTTGCTCTCCTTTGGCGCTGTCCTGTTGTTGGGGAGTATCGGCGCTTTCTTTCTCTACATTCCGTTCCTGCCCATTGCAATTGTTGTAGTGATATTCCTGGGGATGGCCCTGACCTTTCTGATCGGCGTATGGGTGGGAAGCACTCGAACCCTGCGGCGTCGTCGCCAAAAGCGAGTTTCACCACAGATGCTTCATGTTGTACCGCCTTCTGCCAGCCTGCATACCGAGTAAATCAGGACCGCTTACTCCTTGTGCGGGGCGCCGGCCGCGTGGGCACCGCGAGAACAGCAAGTCTGCAGGACCTGCTCAACTTTTTCGATCAATTGATCGGTTGTAAATGGCGCAGGAAATAAGTCGAACTTTTCAAGGATCGCGCGGTATTGAAGCCGATCGTCCTGCAAAAGACCCGCTACTACAAGAACGCCCATGTGTTGGTTTCTTCCGCGCAGGTATTTGGCGGCCTCGTGCCCGGAGATGCTTTCGACGTAGGGATAGGTAATCAGGAGGTCGATCTTGCTGGCGCCGATCAGATCCACTGCCGTGCCGAGGTCTCCCGTCGCCCGGACTACGTAACCGGCCTGTTCCAGCGCTTCCTTCATCACCGCGCGAATAATCGGTTCGGAGCAAAGCAGCAGGATCATGGCGTTGGTCGCGGGGCGCTTGTTGGTTGTCATGCTGGCGATCCCATTGGCTCGGACTCCGCTTGTTTCCGGGCACGCCTCCGATCCGACCACTCACGCAAGCTATCAAAGTATAGGTACACCACCGGTGTGGTATACAACGTCAGCAGTTGGCTCATAATCAGCCCTCCAATGATCGTAATTCCCAGCGGACGGCGCAACTCGGATCCTGTGCCGGTTCCGAGCGCCAGCGGCAAGGCGCCCAGCAGCGCGGCCATGGTGGTCATCAGGATCGGGCGGAAGCGCAACATGCACGCTTCGACGATGGAATCGTATGAGTTCTTGCCTTCGATGCGCTCCGCCGCCAGGGCGAAATCGATCATCATAATCGCGTTCTTTTTCACGATACCGATTAATAGGATAATGCCGATTATGGCGATAATGCTGAGGTCGTTGTGGGTGAGGAGCAGAGCCAGCAATGCACCGACGCTGGCCGCCGGCAGGCTCGAAATGATTGTGATGGGATGAACGTAGCTCTCATACAGCATCGCCAGAATAATGTAAACCGTCACCAGCGCCGCGGTAACCAGAATTGGTTCGGTAGCTAGCGAGGCTTGGTAGGCTTGTGCCGTACCAGCGAATTCAGTCTGAATCGTTGCCGGAAGCCCGACCTTCGCGGACGCCGCGTCGATGGCATTCACGGCATCGCCCAGCGCGACGCCTGGTTTCAGATTGAAGGAAATGGTGACTGCCGGAAAAAGACCCTGGTGAGTCACGGTCAGCGGAGCAGTGGTGGGGGCGAATTTGGCGAACGCGCTTAATGGAACCTCTTGTCCGCTGGGCGAATACACATAGATTTGGCTTAAAAACTCGGGATTCTGCCAGAACTCCGGCGCCGCCTCCATCACTACATGGTACTGGTTCAGTGAGGTGTACATGGTTGATACGGGACGCTGGCCGAATGCATCGTAGAGGGTGTTATCGATGAGCTGCGGCGTGATACCAAAACGTGCGGCAGTTCCACGATCGTACTGAATCAAGGCTTGCAGGCCACGGTTTTGCTGGTCGCTGCTCACGTCGGCAATAATGGGGACGGTCTTCAGCTGTTCGACCATCCGGGGGGCAAACTTGTTGAGATCGTCCAGGTTGTCGCCCCGCATGGTGAATTGATATTGAGCGTTGCTCTGCCGGCCGCCGACGCGCAGATCCTGCGCGGCTTGCAGGAATAGCGTGGCCCCGGGGGTCCTGGCCAGCTTAGGCCTCAGACGCGCGATGATCAGGTCGGCTGAGATTTTCCGCTCTTCCAGCGGCTTTAGCGAGATGAACATACGCGCGGTGTTGAATGTGCTGCCCCCCGTGAAACCGTTTACGGTGTCAACGGCCGGGTCCGCGGCGACAATATTGATCATCGGCAGCATGATCTTGTCCATGGCTTGAAACGAAGTGTCCTGGTCCGCCAGAATCGATCCTTGAATGCGCCCGTTGTCCTGTTGTGGGAAAAATCCCTTAGGCACGCGAATGAACAGGTAGACGTTGAGTCCGATCGTGGCCAGCAAGACCAGGAGGGTAATGGCTCGAAAGCGGAGTGCGACGTTCAAGGTTCTTCCGTACAGATTCACCACTCCATCGAAAGCCCGCTCGCTGACGCGGTACATCCAGCCGTGGGATTGTTCATCTCTTAAGAGATGAGCGCACATCATGGGAGTCGCGGTAAGCGAGACCACCATGGAGACTACGATAGCGACCGAGAGCGTTACCGCGAATTCGCGAAACAGGCGGCCCACGATGCCGCCCATCAAGAGCAGCGGAATGAATACAGCGATCAAAGAAACGCTGATGGTGAATACGGTAGAGCTGACTTCCTGCGCGCCTTTCAGCGCGGCTTCGAAAGGCCGCAGGCCCTGTTCCAGATAACGCGTAATGTTCTCGATCACGACAATTGCGTCGTCGACAACAAAACCAGTCGAAATGGTCAGCGCCATCAGAGAAAGATTGTCCAGGCTGTAGCCCAGCAAATACATCACGCCGAACGTTCCCACTAGCGACACCGGGACAGCGATGCTGGGAATAAAGGTCGACCGCCCGTTTCTGAGGAAAATGAAAACGACCAGTATCACCAGTATCACCGCGATGATCAACGTCCTCTCGGTGTCGTGCACCGACGCGCGGATAGTGACCGTTTGGTCCATGGCCACCTTCACATTGATGGAATGCGGAATCGAGGATTGAATCTGCGGAAGGACGGCCTGAATGCGATCCACCGTATCGATGATGTTCGCGCCGGGCTGGCGGAAGATAATGACTAGAACGGATGGCTTGCCATTGGCGTACCCGGAGTTTCGCAAGTCTTCCACCGAATCCTGCGCTACCCCAATATCGGAAATTCGTACGGCCGATCCCTTGCGGTAGGCCACCACCAGCGGCTCGTAGTCGCTGGCCTTGAAGATTTGATCGTTGGCGCCAACTTCCCACATGCGCAGGCCGTCGGAAAAATGTCCTTTGGGCGTGTTGGCATTCGCGCCGCTCAATGTGGTCCGGACTTGCTCCAAGCCGATCCCGTATTTGTTCAGAGCTGTAGGATTCAATTCGACACGAACGCTGGGAAGCGAGCTTCCTCCTACGGTCACCTGCCCCACGCCGCTCACCTGCGCCAGCTTCTGCGCCATGATAGTCGAGGCGGCATCGTACATCTGGCCGCGGGTGAGCACGGGCGAGGTGAGCGCCAGCATGAAGATTGGCGAGTCGGCCGGATTCACCTTGCGGTACGAAGGATTGTTGGGAAGATTGATTGGCAGATAGCCACGGGCCGCGTTGATAGCGGCTTGTACGTCGCGCGCGGCTGCGTCGATGTCTCGATTCAGATCGAATTGCAGTGTGATGCTGGTAGATCCCAGGGCGCTCGACGAGGTCATCTCGGCGACCGCCGCAATGCGTCCGAACTGGCGCTCGAGCGGCGTCGCCACCGAGGAAGCCATGGTCTCGGGGCTGGCGCCAGGCAAACCGGCATTCACGGAAATGGTTGGAAATTCCACTTGCGGCAGCGGCGACACTGGGAGCAGCCGGTATGCCGTGGCTCCCGCCAACGTAATCGCGACTACCAGGAGCGTGGTGGCGACGGGTTTACGAATAAACGGCTCGGAGATGTTCATCGCTCACCTGGCCGGCAGCGGGTTCTGTTCCCGATGGACGTTCTCCGGTTCGGTTTTGCGCGAGAATCGCGCTCCCAGCCGGTCGAACCAAATGTAAATAACCGGCGTCGTGTAGAGTGTCAATAGCTGACTGATGAGCAGGCCGCCGATAATCGTAATCCCCAGCGGCCGGCGTAGTTCCGAACCGCTGCCCGAGCCGAGAGCCAGCGGCACAGCGCCGAGCAGCGCGGCCATGGTGGTCATCATGATAGGCCGGAAGCGCAGCAGACACGCCTGATAGATGGCCTCTTCCGGCTGCATGCCCTCGCTCCGCTCCGCCGCGAGAGCGAAATCGATCATCATGATGGCGTTCTTCTTCACGATGCCGATGAGCAGCACGATGCCGATTAGCGCGATCACGCTGAAATCCTGCTTTAACAGGATGAGAGCCAGCAACGCGCCGACGCCGGCGGAGGGTAGCGCGGAAAGGATGGTCAGGGGGTGGATGTAGCTCTCATATAGAATGCCCAGGACGAGATAGACGGTGATCAGCGCGGCCGCAATCAGTACCGGCTCGTTCGCCAGTGATGCCTGGAAAGCCTCGGCCGTTCCCTGATAGGCGGCCTGAATACTCGGCGGCATGCCCATTTCATCGTGCACCTTGTTGACGGCCTTGACGGCGTCGCCCAGGGATACGCCCGGCGCCAGATTGAACGAGAGGGTAACCACTGGAAACTGCCCCTGATGGTTCATCGTGATGGGAGCGGTGGTGGTCTCCACGTGGGAGAACGCATTGAGCGGAATCTGACCGCCATTCGGAAATGCCGCGGAGGATTGAATCGAGGGGGTGGTCGAGGCCGCGCCACTGGCGGAGGAACCGTTGGATGGAGCACCCGGAGGAGCGTTAGACGAAGCCGTCGAAGAAGCACTCGAGGCCGTGGCGGCTGTCCGGATAAACAAATCGCTGAGGTCCGAGGGATTCTTCTCGAACCCAGGCTTCAATTCCAGTACCACGTGGTATTGGTTCAACTGCGTGAACATGGTCGACACTTCCCGCTGGCCGTAAGCGTCGTATAGCGTCTGGTCGATAGAAGAAGTAGTGATACCGAAACGCGCCGCAGTGTTGCGATCGAACACCAGCTTGGCCCGCAGACCGAGAACCTGTTGATCGCTGGCCACATCGCTCAGCACCGGCAGCTCCTGCAGCTTGGCGAGCATCTGGGGCGCGAAGGCATTCAGCTCGTCTAAGCTGGGATCTTCCAACGTGTACTGGAATTGGGTTCGGCTCACCCGGTCTTCCACCGAAAGATCCTGGACCGGCTGCATGAACAGCGTGATACCCGCCACCTTGGCCAGCTCCGGCTGTAAGCGGCGAATGACGTCGCTGGCAGCAATGTTTCGCGCGGCGATCGGTTTCAGGTTGATGAGAATGCGCCCGCTGTTTAAGGTGGTGTTGGTCCCATCGATTCCAATGAAGGAAGACAGATTATCGACGGCCGGATCCTGCAGAATGATCTTGGCCAATTGCTGCTGTTGGCTGGACATTTCCGGGAAGGATACCGATTGCGCCGCTTCCGAGACGCCCTGAATCACGCCGGTATCTTGAATAGGGAAAAATCCCTTGGGGATCACGACGTATAGGAAGATGGTCAGAGCGAGAGTCGCGGCCGCCACTAGCAGCGTCGCCACCTGCCATTGCAGCACCCATCGTAATGTTCGGCCGTAGAAAGCGATGATGGCGTTGAACGCGTTCTCCGACGCCCGATAAAAGCGTCCCTGGCTCTCCTCCGGCTTGTGCTTCAACAGTTTCGAACACATCATCGGAGTAAGCGTGAGTGAAACGACAGCCGAGGCCAGGATGGTGACGCTTAACGTAACGGCAAATTCGCGAAACAGGCGGCCCACGATATCGCCCATGAATAACAAAGGAATGAGAACGGCAATGAGAGAGACGGTCAACGAGACGATCGTAAAGCCAATTTGCGCCGAGCCTTTGAGCGCGGCACTCAGGGCAGGCTCGCCGGCTTCAATGTAGCGCGTGATGTTCTCGATCATGACGATCGCGTCGTCCACTACGAAGCCGGTTGATATCGTCAAGGCCATCAAAGTCAGGTTGTTCAAGCTGTAGCCGAGCAGGTACATTACGCCGAAGGTAGCTACCAGCGACATCGGGACGGCGATGCTGGGAATGATGGTCGCGGCCAGGTTGCGCAGGAAAAGAAACATGACCATCACCACCAGGGCCACCGTCAGCATCAGCTCGAACTGCACGTCGCTCACTGAGGCCCGGATGGTGGTGGTCCGATCGGTAAGGACGCTGACGTGGATGGAGGCGGGCAGCGTCGAGGTCAGCTGGGGCAGTAGCTGCTTAATTCGATCGACTACGGAGATGATGTTCGCGCCGGGCTGCCGTTGAATATTCAGGATCACCGCCGGGGTCTGGTTCATCCAGGCCGCCTGGCGGATGTTCTCGGCGTCGTCGATGACGTCGGCAACGTCGGTCATCTTGACAGGAGCGCCGTTTTTGTAAGCGATGATCAGTGGCGCATAGTCGCTGCTGGAGAGCAACTGGTCGTTGGCTCCAATCTGATAGGCCTGATGCGCTCCGTCGAAGTTTCCCTTGGCCTGATTGACATTGGCCGCGACGATGGCCGTGCGGAGATCCTCCAGATTGAGACCGTAAGATGCCATTACGGTGGGATTCGCTTGAATCCGGACGGCCGGCTTTTGTCCGCCGCTGATGCTGACCAGACCTACACCGGGCAACTGCGAGATCTTAGGCGCGAGGCGCGTGTCGGCCAGATCTTCAACCTTGGAGAGCGGAAGCTCCGTCGAGGTGAGGGCCAGCGTTAGGATCGGCGTGTCGGCTGGGTTCGTCTTGCTGTAGATCGGGGGGGCGGGCAGATCCGCCGGCAGGTAGGTACCGGAGGCATTGATCGATTGCTGCACTTCCTGTTCGGCGACGTCAATACTCAAGCTGAGGTTGAATTGCAGAGTGATCACCGAGCTGCCGTCGGAACTGATGGAGGTCATTTGCTGAAGTCCAGGCACCTGTCCGAACTGGCGCTCCAACGGCGCGGTTACCGAAGATGCCATCACGTCCGGGCTTGCGCCGGGATAGAACGTGATGACTTGAATGATGGGATAGTCCACTTCCGGCAACGCAGAAACGGGGAGCTGCGTGTACCCCACGGCGCCCGCCAGCAGAATGCCCACCATCAACATCGTGGTGGCCACGGGCCGCAGGATGAAGATCCGGGACGGATTCATCTAGCTTTTCTTGGGGGCCTTGGCGCCCTTCTTGGCCGCAGGAATCGATGACGGACCCGACGGGTTCGCGGACCGGTTACCCGGCGCATTTGCAGAGGGGATCTGAGCGTTGACCTTGGTCCCTTCCTGCAGTTTGTCGACGCCGGTCATAACCACCACCTCTCCCGGTGTCAGCCCTGAAGTGACCTCAGAGTTATCGCCTTCCGTTGTGCCGATGGTGATTTGGCGCACGGTCACCGTTGAATCCGGCTTCACCACGTACACATAAGTCGCTTGAGAATTACGTTGTATCGCGGCCGTTGGCACCAGGGTGACTCCGCGCTTTTCCTGTACCAGCAACCGCACGTTTACAAACTGGTTAGGGAACAGAGAGTTGTCTTGGTTGTCGAAAGTCGCTCTCAGCTTGAGCGTGCCAGTGGCTGGATCGATTTCATTGTCCAGCGTGGTCAGCGATCCGGTAGCAATCTTCGTGCTCATGTCGCGGCTGTAGGCGTCCGCGCTCAAACGCTGCCCGGCATTCATCTTCTTGACCACGACGGGAAGCTGATCTTCGGCAATCGTAAAGATCACGCTGATCGGCTGAATTTGTGTGATCACCAGCAGCCCGTTAGTATCGCTGGCATGGACGATGTTTCCAGGATCCACCAGGCGCAAACCAATGCGGCCTGTGATGGGCGCGGTAATGTGGCTGTAAGTGATATTGAGGTTGGCGCTGTCGATCGTGCCCTGATCGGTTTTTACAATGCCCTCGTCTTGCGTGACCGTCGCTTGCTGGGTCGCAAACTGTTGTTCCGGAATTGCTTGCTGGGCCACCAGGGTTTGGTAGCGCTTGAGATCGATGCGCGCATTATCGAGCGTGGCCTGATCCTTGATCAGTTGACCCTGGGCTTGTGTAAGCTGGACCTCAAAGGGGCGGGGGTCGATTTGCGCGAGCAGATCGCCCTGATGTACCAGGTCGCCTTCTTTGTACTTGACGCTCATCAACTCGCCGTCGACGCGGCTCTTCACGGTCACGGTATAAATGGGGATCACGGAGCCAAGGCCGGTAAAATATACACCGATATCGCCCTGGCGAGATTTCGCCGCGACTACCGGTACAGGAGCCCCACCTGCTCCGCCCTTTTTTGTCGTGGCCGAGCTGGCGGATTGGGTGGTCTTGGTTCTCGACCAAACAAAATAGATGCCTATGCCCAGCACGACAAGAACGGCCAGCCATATGAGCGAGCGCCTGCGGGCGGGCTTCGTCTTCCTCGGCCGGGTACGCTCCGCCGGGGCGGGCTTAACAGGTGGGGATGGGGTTGAAACTGCTAGCTGCTCATCAGTTTCGGGAGACTGGGTGGGCGTCCTTGGGCTATCGGGCATATGCTTCGGGGAACTGTTTCATTTTCTCCCTAGCGAATTGGGCCCGCAACGTCGAGGCCTGAGGCCGAGGCTCGCCAGCAGCACAGACGCCGAATTTACAGCAGTTGTTTCATACCGCGCTGTGGGCGCAAAATCCAGGATTCGAAGGGCGCCTCCCCCACAGGAATGGCGGCCCTTCTTTGGCGGTGGTTACCTCGAGTCTCCGTGACCCTTTTGGTAGCCATTCTCGTAGGCTTTCTGGTCTTCGTCTTTCTTGAAGTGCCTCTTCTTGCTATGGTCCTTGTTCTGCGCATGGTCGGCCTGGCCTTCGCGCACGCCCTGCTGGTACGTTTTGTTTTTCGAATAATCCTGTTGGTGGTCCTGAAATGGAGCCCCCACGGCCTGAACCGTGACTCCGCCGAGGCCAGAGCCCACCGCTAAGGCCAGAACCCACACACATGGTTTCAAATTGATTCTCATAAGATTGATTCCTTTCCTTTCGTCTTGAGCCAGTTTGGAAGACGCACGCCCGTGGCCGTTCAAGGCCTGTGCGGCGTGATTTGTATCCCCAAGCGCATGCGCCTTGGGGATCCCAAAGTGAAGCAACGAACCGCTAACCATATATGGTCATGCGACCGAGTATGGTCAGATCGCTGGTTTACTTCTCCAGCACCTTTTCAATCTGGCCGACTTTCTTTTGGACTTTGCCGGCCAGCTTCTCGTTTTGGCCTTCAGCCGCTAGCCTTGGGTTGTTCGTGGCTCGTCCCGCCTTCTCTTTGGCTTTGCCTTTCAGTTCATGAAAGCTGCCTTTAATCTGATCCGTGGTGCTCGGTTTCATCTGTCTTCTCCTCTGTTCTTTCGAAACTTTCTATAAAATGTGGATACCCTTGGCCCCGAGTACGCGTACGGGGTCAACTGCCGTGAGCGCGGGAGCGCAAGGTTTCTGCGGCACGGTACCAGTCTTCCTCTGGTGAACCGTCCGGAAAGCCTCTCGCTCGCCATAGTTCGTAAGCCAAAGCCGCAATGTCAGAATGTCCAAAAGCAACGATGCCATGTCCGACTGTGGGCGCGTCAGTATTTTGACGGGCGGTTTGAGAGTGCTCCTGCGCCTGCCGTGAGTGCTCCGAGCCCGTAAGGTGTTCCTGTTTCCCTTGCTGCTCGGCAACACGATGAGCATGCGCGGCGCCGTCTTGTAACTCGTCGGCTCGTTGGTGATTCTCGTAATGCGATCCGTCGTTATAACGAGTGGACATATTAGTCAGTCACCATCTGCCCTGATTTGGTGTGGGCTTCCTTGGCAAGTTTGTAAGCCTGATCGGAGTATTCCAGCGCTCGTTCGGAATGCCAGATCGCTGTTGAATAATCCCCTTTTTCGTTATGTTCAGCGGCAGTACGGTGTGCGTGGGCCGCAAGTTCATGTTGCTCGGCCGCTTTCCGGTGTGTGTCGTTCATAATTCCCCTCCCGTGGAAGTGCGGTCAACCCTTATCACGTGCACGATAGCGACCAAACCCCTCGGCTTTCACGTGAACGGCACGGCGTATGCTCTAACATCCGCAAATGAAAATAATTTCTGCTACTACAATTACCGGAGCCGTCTTGACGATCCTCCTGGCGCTTTCGGCGTTCGCTCGCGACCACAGCGCCCTGAACGGGACCTGGACGCTGGTGCCCGCCAAGAGCGATTTCGCCGGCCAGCCCGTCGTTCAAACCGGCACCGTGACGATCGCCGATCGGGAGGGCATCATCATCGTCTCTCGCAGTTTCGTGTATGAAGGCGCCACCGAGACCTTTTTCTACAGCGACATCACCGACAGCGAGCACAACGCCACGATTCACACCGGTAAAGACCTCAAGAGTAAAACCAAGTGGGATCATGACGTCCTGAAGGTGACAACCACGCAATCCGGTGCCATTACACTCGAAAGCTACACCCTTGCCGCCGATGGCGCCATGCTGGTTAGCGTCGAAAGGCCGGAGCGCAAGCCGATCAACCTGGTCTTCCAGCGCAAATAAAGGTCACTGCCCCGCCCGCAGCCGGTGACCGCCGGCAACCACCGCATTGGCAAGTCACGTGCCGCCAAAAAGCGCATGAAGAAGCAACACGATGAAGGAATCCGAACGTACGCTACCGTTTCGCCTAGACCGAAGGGGACGGGTCCGGGTTCAGCCGGCCAATCCGGGGACACACAAGGATTATCGGATGTCGCCGAGGCAGGCTCAGAAAGCGTCGAAGAATTAGTCGAGGAAGGACAATCCTTCGAGGCCGAAGTGACTAGCGGCGTGGAAGATGCGCCCGACCCGGACGTGGCTGAAGTTCACACCAAAGAGGTCTCCGAGGACGACGTACCGGGCCAATACCTAGAGAGAGATCAGTGACCATCCCCGGCCACCTGACCATTAGGCGTTAACCGGTCTAAGAACCTCTCAAAGCGCGGCGCGCGTCTTTTGGGCATTTGGCGGGTAGCTGCATTGAATATTCCTCCTCCGACGTTAGGCCCTTCCCCTGCCCTTAGTCGCATCAGAGGAACAATATGAAAATGCTCAAACCGTGCTGGTCGTTGCTGGCCATAGTACTCGTCGGAACTCTCGCAGGATGCTCAGCGACATCCACGAAATCAGCCGATGTTTCCAGCCAGATCCGTACGTCGCTCGATCAGGCCGGCTTCAAAGATGTCTCCGCAAGTCAGGATCGCGACAAGGGCGTCGTGACTCTGGCCGGACACGTCGCAGCAGACGGTGACAAGGCACAAGCCGAATCCATCACAAGGTCCATCGCGGGAACCCAAGTTGTGTCGAATCAGATTGCGGTGATTCCGCCGGGCGCCGAGAACGAAGCTGAAAAGGTGAACTCGGACCTCGACAAGGGTATCAAGAATAATCTGGATGCGGCGCTCATCCAAGACAGGCTTCACGAGAGCGTGAAATATGCCGTCAAGAATCATGTGGTCACGCTGACCGGTGAGGTGGATTCTCAATCCAAGCGCGCGCGTGCCGGAGAGGTCGCGGCCGCGGTTCTAAACGTGTATCAAGTGGTGAACGAGCTGCAAGTTAAAGGACAAAAGGCCAGCTCGTCGAACTAACAACACTCCAGCTTGGCCTGCATACGTGGGCCCTCAAATTTCAAAGGTTAAAGCGTGCTCGGCAGTGGGCACAGAAGGAAACTATGCTTTGGACAATTGTCGCTCTGTTCGTGATTCTGTGGCTTCTGGGATTCAGCCTTAGTATTGGCGGAAACCTGATCCACTTACTGCTCGTCGTCGCGTTGGTGGTTGTCGTTATCAACCTGCTGAGCGGGCGCCGAGGCGCAGCTTAGATCTTGGGCCCGCGCCCTATGATCGCCGCGGCTGGGCCGGCTACCCGGCCCAAGCTCCGGTGCGAGGTAGGCGCCATTGTCCTGTTCGGAACGATCGCGGCACTCTATTTTGCGCGCGAGATTTTCATCCCCTTCGCATTTGCTCTCATTCTGACGTTTCTATTGACGCCGGTGGTGGCTTTTCTCCAGAGACTGCGCATCGGTCGTGTGGTGTCGGTTCTGGTGACCGTCCTGGTTTCTTTCGCGGTGGCTGGCGGCGTCGGTTGGGTCATCGTGAACCAGTTGGTAGATGTCGTCATGCAGCTCCCTCTGTATCGCGAGAATATTAGCGCCAAGATCGAGGCGCTTCACACCCCGGTCAAGGGGCAGTTAGGCCAAGCTGCCGAAAGCGTGAAGGAAATCGTACGGCAAGTCACCGGCCCGGGCGCGACTTCTACCGGTGCTACATCGCCGGCGGCGCCTGCGCCGCGTCGGAATCTAAAGCAGCCGAGTGGGCCGCCTACGCCCGCGTCCCCTGTCGCGGTTCGAATGGTCGAGGCTCCCACCAGCGGATGGTCGCAGCTGCGCGATCTGGGCATGCCGGTTCTTGTGCCTCTAGGACTGGGAGGTATTGTCGTCATCTTTACGGTCTTCATGCTGCTCAAGAGAGAAGATTTGAGGAACCGTCTCCTGCGGCTGGTCGGGTTGGGTCAGTTGAACGTGATGACGCAAGCGCTCGACGATGCGGCAACACGCGTCAGCCGATACATGCTTTTGCAGTTCCTGGTCAACGCCGGCTTCGGGACTCTGTTCGGTTTTGGTCTTTATTTAATAGGCGTACCCAATCCAGCGCTATGGGGAGCGCTCGCCGGCATCCTGCGAATTGTGCCCTACGTGGGAACGTTCGCCGCGGCGCTGCTGCCGATCGCGCTCTCGTTGGCCGTTTTCGATGGATGGCTCAAGCCCCTGCTCGTGTTTCTGCTGGTGACAGGCCTCGAACTGATCATCGCCAACTTCGTCGAACCCTGGCTCTACGGCGCCCACGTGGGAATCTCTTCGTTGGCGCTGCTTGTGACGGCCGTCTTTTGGACCGTTTTGTGGGGGCCCGCGGGCCTGATCCTGTCTACTCCCCTGACGGTCTGCGTCGTCGTTCTAGGGCGCTATGTTCCGCAGCTATCGTTCTTACACATCCTGCTGGGAGATGAACCGGTTCTCGCGCCCGAAGCCCAGATCTACCAGCGGCTGCTCGCAATGGACCAACCAGAAGCGCACACCATTGTTGACCAGTTTCTTAAAGGAAAGCCCTTGATCGAGTTGTACGACTCAGTGCTCATCCCGGCTTTAAGCATGGCCGAACAGGACCGGCACAAAGGAGCAATCGACGCGGCCAGAGAAGACTTTCTCTTTCTCAGTATCAACGAAATGATCGCCGAGTTTTCCGAGTATCAACCGGTGGACAGCCCGCCCGCTGAAGACGCCGCGCTGATACTGGACGACGCGGAGCATTTTAGAGGCAGGATAGTTTGTCTTCCGGCTCATGACCAGGCCGATGAGATCACGGCCGCGATGCTGGCTCAGCTGCTGGAGCAGAAGGGTTTCGCGGTGCTGTCCTTTCCGAGCGCTGGGTCATCTCCCAATGGATGGCTCGCAGCGATTGATGCCAGACCGAGCGATGTGGTCTGCATCTCGGCGTTGCCTCCTTACGCGTTCGCGCCGGCGCGAGTGATGTGCAAGCAGATCCGGGAACGATTCCCAAAACTCAAAGTGGTGGTTTGCGTGTGGGGATTCAGCGGCGACACGCAAAAAGCTAAAGCCCGTTTCGAGCGAGCTCAGCCCCATCGCCTCTCCACTAGCCTCGCCGAGGCGGTGACGCATGTTCAGGAACTCGCTCGTCCCCGCGTGGCGCAGGTCTCCGACGTGCGAGAGACTTCTTTAGCAACCTTCTAAAGTCCCTGCAAGAACGGATTCCTCGCGCGTTCCCGGCCGATCGTCGTGTTCGGCCCATGACCTGGAATCACTGCCGTCGTGTCCTCAAGCGGCAGCAGCTTGTCTTGGATGGATCGCAGGATCTGCTCGTAATCTCCGCCCGGCAAATCCGTGCGGCCGATGCTGTCGAGAAACAGCGTGTCGCCGGCGATCAGCTTGTTCTCGGCGGGTATCCACAGACTGATGCTGCCTTGCGTATGGCCGGGAGTATGAAGAACATGGAACTCGGCCGGGCCCAGCGCCACCTTCTCGCCTTCCCGCGCGTCCACATCGATCTTGGTTCGTTCCGGCGTCGCCATCCCCAGCCACGCGGCCTGCGTGTCCAGGTGCTCGGAAAGCGTCTGATCGTTGGCATTCATGTACACCGGCGCGCCGGTGGCGGCTTTCAGCTTTTGCGCGCCGCCGATATGGTCGATATGCGCGTGCGTGATGATGATCGCCTTGACGCGTAGCTGATGCTTCGCCAGAATCGCCAGGATTCTCTGGATTTCATCGCCTGGATCGATCACCAACGCTTCATGGCTCAGCTCGTCGCCAAAGATCGAGCAGTTGCATTGCAAAATACCCACTGGAAGGATCTCGTGAATCATAACTCGTATACTCGAATTATGGACTCACTGTTGCGCGCAGTGCTGGCAGTGTGCATGCGCTGGATTCACATCACGTCGGTGGTCACGCTCATCGGCGGCTTCATCTACGCCCGATTTGCGCTAGCCCCGGCGCTCGCCAAGGTGCCTGAACCTACGCGCGGCGAAATCGGGGACCGTGCCGTCGCGAACTTCCGTCCGGTCTTATACACCGTGCTGGTCACGATCCTCGGCTCAGGACTCTACAACTACCTCACCAAAGCCAGCTACCCGCCTCACTACCACATGTGGATCGGGATCAAGTTCCTGTTCGTGCTCCACATTTTCGCGGTGGCCATCCTATATACGATCCCCGGCGCGGGCGAACCCAAACGCAAGCGGTGGCTCACGGGGATGGTGATCTCGGGTCTGATCATCATCGCGATCTCAGCCTATCTGCGATGGATCTCTCTTAAATGAAGGGCTACGACGAATTACGAAATGCTGCCGCCTGGCTGGATCTATCCGCTCGCGGTAAGATTAGGCTGACTGGTGAGGATCGCGCGCGGCTGCTGCACGCCATGACCACCAATCACATCCAGCAGCTCACGCCCGGTACGGGCTGCTATGCATTCTTTCTGAATGACAAGGGCCGCATTCTCTCGGACGCGAATATTCTCTGCCGGCCCGATCATTTCCTGCTTGATCTGGAACCCGAAGCCCGCGAGAAGATTTGTCAGCACCTGGATCACTTCATCATCGCGGACGATGTGACGCTCGAAGACGCGACTGCCGAACTCGCCACCATCGCCGTCGAAGGCCCCAAGGCTGCCGAAGTGCTACGAGCAGCGGGCGCGCCAATACCGGAGACCGAGTATTCGACCAGCGAGTGGGGTTCGCGCGTGGTCGCGCGCCTCAATACGACCGGCGGTCTCGGATTTTTCATCTTCGTACCGTCGGGTGAGAAACCCGAACTCGTCGCCCAGATCGAAGCCGCCGGAGCTCTCGCCGCGGACGCCGAGGCCTTCCGCGTGGTGCGTCTCGAACATGGCAAGCCGCGCTATGGCGAAGACATCAGCGAACGATTTCTCGCGCAGGAAGCCAACCAACCTCACGCTCTGCACTTCAGTAAAGGCTGCTATCTCGGACAGGAGATCGTCGAACGCGTCCGGTCGCGCGGCCAGATCCACCGCGTGCTGGTGCCGCTGGTACTCGACGCCAAGACGCCGCCCGAGCCCGGCGCCAAGCTGCAAACCGGGGATACCAACGTTGCCGAGATCACCTCTGCCGCTTACTCGCCGGCGCTCGACAAAGTAGTAGCTCTCGCCTACGTCCGCACCTGATTCTTCTTACCGTGCGCTACCTGCGCCGCCGCGTCCGCACATAATCCGATACGTGTTCCCCATAGCGCTCGATGAATGACTTTCGATAATCTGTCCCACGGACAATTCCCCGGCAGTCTGGCGACCCGCACGAGCAGGCAAACTCCTCCAGCGACTCATTGCAGAATGTCGCGTAATCCATCGTGATCTGCTCGCCCGCGGCAATTCTATGCCGCGCCGTCAGGTTCAATCCGTCCAGCCAGGCGTTAGGATCGCAGGAGTGATTGATGGGCTTCCACTGTTCCGGATCGTCGCTCCAGATCACATACAGCTCGTCGGTTACAGGGTATGCATAGCGCGCGAACAGCTCCTGCTGGCCCGCATTCCAATACTTTACGACATGCGACTTACTCACCAGCACGTGAGCCTGCTCTTCATAGCGCTCGATCACCTCTCCGGCTTCAATCTGCCCCGCGGCGTACATCCCAAAATCCCCTTTCGGATGCCGGTTGATACGCCACTTCTTGATCTGCCGCCGCTGGCGCTTCAAAGCGGTCTGGATGATCTTGTCGATAAAACCCCGATGACCCGCTGGATCGTTCAACAGAATGAAATCCGCGCTCCCCGCGTCTTCCGGTGGATAGAACGCCTCGCAATTCGGATTGATCTCCAGCATGAACAGCTCGCCCTCGCCGTTCATCCGGATATCGCAGCGCCCATAGCCGGTGCCGCCCAGACCGACGAAGAATCGGCGCGACATGTCCATCAGCCGGCATGCTAAATCGCGATCGTCGCAGGCCACGGACGTCATCTTCTCGTAGTCCTTCCACTTCAGATCGAAATGTTTGAACGATTCTCCATCCGGAAAGCGAAACTCCACCGGTTGATAAACAAGCGGATCAAATTCGTCATCAGGATTCTCGGCCACCAGCACTGTAAATTCGCGCCCTTCCACGAATTCTTCGATCAATGCGCCGCCGAAAGCTTCGATTGTCTTGGCAACCTGCTCGCTTAAGGACTCCGCCGTTTCGACTCGCGACTCTTTGGTCAGTCCGATGCTGGCGTAGCCGTTGGGATGCTTCACAATCATCGGGAATTCGAGCGAAGCTGCGGCGAACTCGACATCCTGGGCGTTGGACGCGATGACGTACGCTGGCGTGCCGATGTCCCAATAATGGCAAACCCGCTTCATCGCCTGTCGCGACGGCTCGTAGAAAGACGAAGTGGCGCCGGTGAACGCCAGCCCCAGCCGCTCCAGTGCCTGCACCACTTCGATGCCCGGACGGTCCTCCTCCCACGCCCCATCACAAAGATTGAGGAAGACATCGAAGCCCCGCCGCGAAAGTTCGCGTACCTGCCGCACCGCGGTCGCTTTGTGCAGAAAATGCCGCTCGCATTCGTGGCCGGCAAGATAACGGATCGGATCGGGAAGAAAATCGAACTGCTTAAATGGAGTTACAGATTGCTCGTAGGAGTCGTCGAGGACGCAAATCTTCATGAGTGGGCAGGTCCCCGACCAGCCTTTTAGTTTCGGACGTTCTGGACCTTGGGAACCGAGAGGTAGCCAGCAATCGTGTCCTTCTTGACGTCGTTCACAATGAGTTCGTAGGGCTGCTTGGCCTTCGAGGTCATGAACTGCACCGGCTCGTTAGCGGTCCGGTCTTTCTTCTCCGTCGTCTTGTCGTCGGCGGTCAGCTCGATGGTGTAGCGATTCCTCTTAGGATCGGCGCTCTTCAGCAAGATCGAAACATCGCCGACCTTTTGGGGCTGCTTGGCTTTGTGGATCGTGAACTCGACGAAATTCCGTTCGCCCAGGGCACGCAGAGCCGCAAGTTCCTTGCCGTTGGTGGCGATCATGACGCTGTGGCCATCGATCTCACCGGTCGCACGCTTCAGGTCCGCCACCGTTTTCTCCAGCTCCGACTTGGTGGACGTCAGATCGGTCTTGACGGCCGTGACGTCGTTGCCGACTTGTGAGATCTTCGTATTCGCCGTATCCGTCTGCTCTCTCACCTGCGAGATGTCGGACTTGAGCTGCTGTTTGTTTTGTTCCTGGGCGGCCTCCAACTGGGCGCGCGTTTCATCCACTTTCTTGAGCGCCTCTTGTTTGGCCTCACCGACCATGGCGTTCGCCTGACGGCGCGCCCGCTCCAACTGTTCGCGCAACTCTTCGGTAGTCTTGCGATTGCTGCGCGTCGTTACCGAAGTCGCCTCCTCCAGTTTGTCAATGCGCGCCTGCAGCGCGTCGTTGGTCTTTACCAGATCCTGCTTGGCCTTATCCAACTGCATGTACAGATACACGCCGCCACCAATCAGCGCAAGCACCACGACGAACAGCGTGACGATCTTCCAACCGCCTTCGCTCGCAGGTTGAGCTACAACGTATTGCGGTGGCGCGGCGGCATACTGGGGTGGCGGGTTATAAGGCGGCGGCGCTCCCTGCGGGGGACCAGATGGCGGAATCGGACCTTGCGGGCTAGGATTCGGGAAAATCGACATAGTACCTCTTAGACAGTTAGGTTAGCAGGAATTCTAACCTATTAGAAGAGCCTAGCCTTCGTTGCGTTTCACTTTTCTGCCAGCTTCCCCCTGGGCGGACCAAAGTCCAACGATTCCTGCTTCGGAATTCCGGGCTCAAAACAGCGCCGGCAGCGCGCCTCATACATCCCAGCCGCCCCGACCACGATCAGATCGCTCGATTCCACTAAGCGCTGCGTGTGCTTAGCAGGATTTCCGCAGCGCATGCAGATCGCCAGGGTCTTGGTGATCGATTCGGCCAGTGTCAGCAGGTCGGGCATGGGTGGAAACGGCCGCCCCATATAGTCGGTGTCCAGACCCGCGACTATCACCTGCTTTCCGCTATCGGCCAACTGGGTCGCGACCTCGACTAACTCCTGCCCCAGAAAATTCGCTTCATCGATGCCAACCACCTGCGTGCGCCAGTCGAGTTGGTTCAGTATGTCTGAGACTTTGCCGACCGTCTCCGACTTCATTCGCATCTCGGTGTGGGACACGATCTCATCGCCCGAGTACCGATTATCAATCACCGGCTTGAACACTTGCACGCGCTTGCGGGCGATCATCGCACGCCGCAGGCGCCGCATCAACTCTTCGCTTTTGCCGGAAAACATCGGGCCGCAGATCGCTTCGATCCACCCGATATTACCTGTCACGAAATCCATTCGGTTCAGACGCCCACGCCGCGCCGGGGCCGTTCTCTACGCACCATCATCGTATCCTGCACCGGCTCGGTATCGCACTCGATCGCGATGGTTGTCACCGGATCGTCCGGCGCCGAAGCTGGCAGGCCGGTGAACCTCGTCCGGAAGCGATCTTGATCGAATTTGAGCGCTTTGCCGCTGGCGTGCAGGCGCGCGCTCTTCACTTGCGCCTTGAGTCCGCTGATGGCCACGTAGTCTCCCGGCCAGAAGTACACGTGCATGTAAAGCGTATTGCCCTTGCGTGTGAATGATGCATAGGCGGACCGCTTCACTTGGCAGGGCTCCGCGGTGTAAATGGTATTGCCGTTCTTCTCCATCCATTTTCCGACCGCCGTAAGAATTCGCACGGATTCGTCGGGAATCGAGCCGTCCGGCCGGGGTCCGATATTCAGCAGATAATTGCCGCCATCGCGCGCGCAAGTGATCAAGTTGCGGACCACGGTTTTGGGAGATTTCCAGTCGTCATCGGCTCGCTGGTAGCCCCAGCTTCCGTTCATCGTCATGCACGCTTCCCAAGCCCGATCGGCGGCCTCGATGCGCTGCTCGGGCGTCGCGAAATCCTCCGGCAATCCGGTGCGGTTGTTAATGATGATCTCGGGCTGCAACTTTCGCACCATGGCGTTCATTTGCGCGGCCTCCCACCCTTCCGGCTTTAGCGGCCAATTCACGTCGTACCAGAGAATGTCCAGCTTGCCGTAGTTGGAACACAGCTCACGCACTTGGCCGTGGATGTACTCGACAAAGCGCCGCCGCGCCGATTCGTCCTCTGCGCAACGCGCGCCGTCAGGATGATGCCAATCCATCAGCGAATAATAAAACCCGACCCGGAGTCCCTCAGCGCGCGCTGCTTCCACGTATTCCCGCACCAAGTCACGGCCACAGGCCTGATTGGGCGCACAGTAGTTGGTCAGCTTGGTATCGAACAGGCAGAAGCCTTCGTGATGTTTGGTCGTCATCACCATATACTTTTGGCCCGCTTGGCGAGCCAGTTTAGCCCAGGCGCGCGCGGCATTGGGCTGCGGTGTGAAACGCTTCGCCAATTGCTCGTACTCGGCCACGGGAATCGCTTCGTTTTCCATCACCCATTCATGCCGTCCGACTACGCTATAGAGTCCCCAGTGGATAAACATTCCGAATCGCGCCTGGTGCCACCATTTCATCCTTTGCTCGCGATCATCGTCGCCGGTCGCGGCCTGAGCTTGCTCACCTGCCAGAGCTGTCGCCGCGCTCATCAGCGCCAAGTATCGCCGTCTGGATAACTGCTTGCTATCTTTCATAATTAGCCGCATCTTATCATGAGGACGTGGCAATTGGTCACGAGCGCGTCATTGTACCCGAACTGCTGGACGACGCGAGTCCGGAGCTGGCGCGCGACAATCTTCGCGACCTGGTGCGAATCAACCGTTATCTAGGAGGTCACGCCATCCTGCGACGCATCATGGCCGATTTTGCCCGTTCCGCGGACGACCGCTTCACGATGCTCGATGTCGGAGCAGCTTCTGGCGACATGGGGGCCGTCTTACGGCGCCGCTATCCACGCGCTGCCATCACGTCGCTCGATCGCAAGTGCGTTCATCTGGAAAAAGCCGCACATCCCAAGCTGGCCGGCGACGCGTTTTTGCTGCCTTTCGCCGCGCGCAGTTTCGATTTCGTCTTCAGCTCGCTCTTGCTGCATCACTTCACGGACGACCAGATGGTGGAGCTCTTTCGCAACTTCCGAACCTTGGCGCGCCGCGCGGTGCTCGCGATCGATCTTGAGCGTGGGCCACTGGCTTATCGCTTCATCCCCGCCACCAAGTGGCTCTTCGGCTGGCATGACATCTCGCTCTATGACGGCCCCGTCTCGGTGCGCGCGGCGTTTAAGAAGGGCGAACTGCTCTCTCTCGCCCTCCGCGCCGGCCTCGATCAAGCCCGCGTAAATGTGCATCGTCCCTGGGCCCGCCTATCTCTAGTTGCCCCCCTCTGATGTGGCGGCTCCTTTGTCCACGCATGACTGGCTAACATGAACTATGAACCCGGTCGAATTCCTTCAGTCCTGGTTCCAGGCGCAGGCCAACGGCGAGTGGGAGCGCGCCCGAGGCGTGACCATTGAGACTCTCGACACCCCGGCCTGGATGGTCACCATCGACCTGGCCGGCACCACACTCGACGGCCGAAGCATGGCCGGCATTCAAGACGAGCGGTCCGAGCGTGACTGGCTGCTATGTGAAGTCGAGCAGAACCAGTTTCGCGGCCAGGGCGATTCTCAAAAGCTACTCCCCATCCTCGAAATCTTTCAACGCTGGGCGGCCAAGTCCGCCAAGTTAGAATAGGCGCTTGGGCACAATCTTCACTCGCGCACAACTGATCGATCGGCGCTTGGAATGGAAGCGCTCCGGCAAAACGCGAGTCCTGCAGAGCCCCTGATTTTCAGTTCCATGGGGTAAACTTAGCTGAATCGGTCCCATGCCACTCGCTGTAGGAGACCGCCTCGGGCCTTACGAGATCCTCTCGCCCATCGGCGCGGGCGGCATGGGTGACGTCTACAAAGCGCGCGACACGCGGCTCGACCGCACGGTCGCGATCAAGACATCAAAGGTTGAATTCAGCGAACGCTTCGAGCTTGAAGCACGCGCCGTCGCGGCGCTAAATGATGCGCACATCTGCCAGCTCTACGACGTCGGCACGAATTACCTGGTTATGGAACTGATCGAGGGCGTTCCGCTCAAAGGACCGCTGCCGATTGACAAGGCCGTCGAATATGGAGGACAGATTCTCGACGCTCTGGATGCCGCGCACAAAAAAGGCATCACTCATCGGGATCTGAAACCGGCCAATATTCTCGTGACCAGGCAAGGGATCAAGCTCCTCGATTTCGGGCTGGCGAAGCAGACAGAACCTCTCAAGGAGACGGACGTCACGCGAGCGCTCACAGGCCAAGGGCAGATCCTCGGGACACTGCACTACATGGCGCCGGAGCAGTTGCAGGGCAAGGACGCGGATGCTCGCAGCGATATCTTTAGCTTCGGCTGTGTGCTCTATGAAATGCTGAGCGGCGCGCGGGCGTTTTCTGGATCTTCGCCGGCCAGCGTCATCGCGGCGATTCTTGAGCGCGAACCGGAGCCACTGAAGACGACGCCACCTCTGGATCGCGTCATCCGGACATGTCTGGCCAAGGATCCCGAGCAGCGGTTCCAGAATGCTCGTGATCTCAAGACGGCGCTGTTATGGGCAGTCGAGCGTGAACCTGTAACGTCCGCTTCCCCACAGCCGCGGCTCGGCATGACAGGTTGGATCGCGGCTGGGGTGTTCGCGGCGATCGCGGTTGCCGTATCGATCCTTTATTTCCGTGCTTCCAGCGTGACAGCCGCCGAAACCCGCGTGGACATCGTCACTCCGGTGACCAATTTTCCCGGAGCATTCGCGCTGTCACCGGACGGTAGGAAGATCGCTTACGTGGCGGCCTCGCGCCTGTGGGTGCGTTCGCTGGATTCGACCTCAGCGCAATCGCTACCGGGTACCGAGGGCGGGCTCAACCCCTTCTGGTCACCCGATGGCCGATCTCTCGGCTTCTTCTCGGGCCAGAAGCTAAAACGAATCGATCTCCCCGGCGGACAACCGCAGAACTTGGCAGATGCCCCGGCCACCAACAATCAAGGTACCTGGAGCACCGACGGAGTGATTCTGTTCACAACAGGGGTGGGCACCCCACTGTCACGTGTACCCGCCTCGGGCGGCCAAGGGGCGGCGACAAAGCTCGGTAAAGGGCAAACCGGCCACCGCGCACCACGCTTTCTCTCCGGCGGTCGACAGTTCCTGTTCATCAGCAGTGGTACGGATTCAGCCATCTGGCTCGGTTCGCTGGATCACGCTGGACCCCGCCGCATCACCGCAATCGCACCCACCACCGATTCGGCAGGTGAGTATCTCGCGCCGGGGTGGCTGGTCCGGGTGCGGCAGGGGAACTTAGTAGCCCAGCGTTTCGATGCCGGACGTGGCCAACTCTCCGGTGACCCCGTCACCCTGGCGCAGGCGGTGGGCGTCGATCCAACCTCCCTGGCCGGCTGGTTCTCGGTGGCGGATTCCGGGACCATCGTGTGGCGAATGGGCGTCGGAACCCTAAGGCAACTGTTCTGGTTCAATCGCTCCGGTCGCAACGTGGGCGCGTTCGGCCCTGGGGACGAATCCACTCTGTTCAATCCCGAACTCTCTCCAGACGGCAAACGGGTGGCGATCACGCGCAGACCTTTGGGTTCGGGTGACATCTGGATGCAGGAGGGCACGCGCACCAGCCGGTTCACCTTCGACCCGGCCGACGACCGTTATTCGATCTGGTCACCCGAAGGCGCACGTGTGGTGTTCGCCTCCGCTCGCAAAGAAGCCTTCGATCTGTATCAAAAACCGGCCAACCGGTCAGGCAGTGAGGAAATTCTGCTACAGTCGGCGGACGACAAGCGGCCCAATTCCTGGTCGCCCGACGGGCGATTCATCCTATACAACAGTTCGCAAAACGACGGCGACTTGATGGTGCTGCCGCTTACCGGCGGCCGGAAACCTTTTCCATTTCTCAGCACGCCATTCAACGAGCAGCAGGGAACTTTTTCACCAGATGGCAAGTGGGTGGCTTACCAATCGAACGAATCGGGCCGCAATGAGATTTATGTCCGGCCATTTCCAGGGCCTGGCGGGCAGGGGCAGGTATCCACGGGAGGAGGCATCTCTCCGCGCTGGCGGGCGGATGGCAAAGAGCTGTACTACGTGGCGCCGGATTTGAAGCTCATGGCAGCAGCCGTAGTGGCGCAAGGGACTACCTTCACGCCGGGGCCGCCCGAGGCGTTGTTTCAAACGCACATTGTGGGGTCGGTCAACAAGCAGCAATACGACGTCTCACGCGATGGCCGATTTCTGGTTAATACCGACCTGGAGAGCACATCCACCGAACCCATCCACCTGCTGCTGAACTGGAAGCCGCCTGGGAAATGATGGACATCAGCCTTACTCCGCTTTGTGGGCCACGTCACTGCGCAGCCATGGGACAAGCTTGTCGAAGCTGAATTGGTTGGTTTGGTAGAGCGCCGCGACAATAGCGTAGGTCTCCTCTGCATCGGCGGTAAGCCGCGCGCCATTAATAGCAAGAAAGGTATACATCGCGGCGAAAGCCGTACGCTTGTTGCCGTCTATGAATGCATGGTTCTGTGAGAGGCTTTCCCAGAGCGCCGCAGCTTCCTCGATCAGGTCGGCATAATAGCCGGTCTGCGGACGATAGAGGGCGGCTTCGAGCAACCCCAGATCTCTGATACCGTGTGAGCCTCCGTAGCGTTCGATCTGATCGGCATGCATGGCCACCACCTCAACTACCGTGAGGTAGTCAGTCATTCAGCGAGTTTCTTGTAAAGGGGGCTGTATTGTTCGTGGCTGCCGAGATATGCGTTCATGACGTGTGCGCGCGGATGGGCGTTCTTGCGTTTTTCGATCAGATCGGCCAAAGCTTCGTCGACCAGCGCCTGAAGCTGACGTCCTTCCTTCTCGGCGAGGGTGCGGACGGCCTTGAGCACCTTCGAATTAACCTGAGTGGCAAATTTCTCGCGAGTCTGGGCCATGGCAGATGTCTTGCCTCCACTTTCAATCTATCATGACAAATCATGATGCGTCAAGAACCTGGAAGCTAACGCTGCCGGCCAGGTCTGACTATCATGAACCATGAACCCGGCCGAATTCCTTCAGTCCTGGTATCAGGCTCAGGCCAACGGCGAATGGGAGCGCATCCGCGGCGTGACCATCGAGACCCTCGACACCCCGGCCTGGATGGTCACCATCGACCTCGCCAGCACTACGCTCGACGGCCGAACCATGGCCGGCATTCAAGAGGAGCGGTCCGAGTGTGACTGGCTGCTATGCGAAGTCGAGCAGAACCAGTTTCGCGGCCAGGGCGATTCTTAAAAGCTGCTAGTCATACTCGAAATCTTCCAGCACTGGGCCAGCGCAGCCGCCACGTTAAAATAGCGCTTGGGCACAATCTTCACTCGCGCACAACTGATCGATCGGCGCTTGGAATGGAAGCGCTCCGGCAAAACGGTGGTCTTCACCAACGGCTGTTACGACATCCTACATCCCGGCCATATTCGATTGCTTGAAAGCGCGCGATCACTGGGTGACATTCTGATCCTCGCGTTGAATACCGACGCCAGCGTCCAGCGGCTGAAAGGTCCAACGCGGCCGCTTGTGCCGGAAGATGAGCGAGCGGAGCTGGCAGTCGCGCTTCAAGCTGTAGATGCGGTCACGTTCTTCGACGAAGACACCCCGCGTGAGCTAATCGCCGCAGTGCTGCCGGACATTTTGGTCAAGGGCGCCGACTGGTCGCATTTCATCGCCGGTCGAGAAGAAGTGGAAGCGGCCGGTGGCAAAGTGCTGGCGCTGCCGCTGGAGCCGGGATACTCAACTACGGGAATCCTGGATGAGGTACTGTCACGCGGCGCTTAAAGCGATGCGGCGACTTTCATGCAGTCGTGCTATCATGCAATTGAAAGGCACTAAAAATGCAAGTGGATGTCAAGACCATTGGTTCGAGCGGTCAACTTTCGCTCGGTAAAGAACACGCGGGCCGAACCGTGACAGTCGAAGCCATTGAAGAAGGCGTGTGGCTGATCCGGACGGCACGAGTAATCCCGGAGAATGAAATGTGGCTCCATACTCCTCGCATGCGAAAATCACTGGACCGAGCGGTTGCATGGGCGGAAAAGAACCCCGCGAAGAAGACTGACCTCGATGCCCTGGAACGCAAGCTGAAACGACGGCGCTGAGCCTTGAACCTTGATGGCTCGCGTCCTTTTGGACCTCAACAATCCCGCGTTCCAGGACGACTGGTTCTCGCTAGGACGATCCGAGGCATTGGCCGTTCTCGCCACTTTCAGAAAAATCCGCCAGTTGGATTGGGAGCAGTTATATCGCGATCCCGGGCTGCGATGGGAAGCCATCCTTTCCCGCACTGGACCTGGGAACCAAAGGATTTACAGTCTTCCTATTACGCAACGTGTGCGCGCGGTAGCGTACCGCGACGGCCCATTCCTGCGCCTCCTCTCGCTTCATTCCAATCACGATTCGGCCTACGCCTGGCGTGCCCGCGATAAAATAAAAGTTGAAACGCATGATCGCTCCTGAAGCCCTCGTGCGCCGGCCTTCGTGACCCATCCCGCTATTCGCGACCTGTTTCAATCGCTCAGCCGCGATCCGGCATTTCAGGAAGCCGTCACCCGGCTGATCCGCAATCCGTCGGCGCACGTTTCACTCTCCGGTCTCACCACCACCGCCAAGGCGCTTTACCTGGTCCTGCTGTGGCAGGCTACCGAACGAAACTTGATGGTGTTGGTCGACGACAACAAGGAAGCCGAGGCCCTGGCCGAGCTGGTCGACACATTCTTCGACCTGCTGGTCACTTCGGACTTTCCGCGGCCGCAGGTCATCCCCGCCTTCGACGTTCTGCCCTTGCAACGCCTGTCGCCGCACAGCGAAATCAGCGAGCAGCGCGCCGTCGGACTCTGGCGGCTGGCCTCGCGCAAGACGACCATCACCATCACACCCGTCGCCGCAGCGCTGCTTCGAACCGAGTCCGCGGAATTTTACCGGCAGCTCGCACTAACGCTGCGGGTGGGCGACGAGATCCCGCTCGAAGATCTCCTCTCGCACCTGGAGAGCATCGGCTACGAAAAGCGCGACCCGGTGGAGATGGTAGGCGAGTACTCGCTGCGCGGCGGCATCCTGGATATTTTCCCGGCCGAGGCTTCGAAACCCATCCGCATAGAGTTATTCGGCGATCTGATCGAGTCCATCCGGCGCTTCGATGTTGACACGCAGCGATCGGTCATGAGAATCGCGGAGACGACCTTGCTACCGCTGGCCGAGTATCCGAAATCTCGGGAGCTTCTGAGTGAACTCGCCGAGCACATCGATGTGGCCAGTCCGGGCGACCCTTTTCCTGGCTGGGAATTTCTGGTGCCGCTGGTGCGCCCGCGAACGCAGTCGTTGCTCTCGCTGGCCGAGAATCCCGTGGTAGTTCTGGACGAGCCGGAGCAGGTCGCCGCCGCCGCCGAGCGGCTTTGGAAGCGCCTCGATGATCCGCGCCCGTTTCCCTGCCGTCCGGAACAGAATTTTTATGCCTGGCCCGAGCTGGCGGCCACCTTCGAGGCCAAGGCGTCTTTGGCGCTGCGCGAGCTGGATCTCGGGGTGGATCCCACCACCCACCTGCCGGCGGAAAGTTCGCATTCCCGTCCCTCCCTCGCCTTTCACGGCAACGTTCAGGCCGCGGTCGCCGAAGCGCGCAATCTGGTGGAGCAGGGCTACCGCGTGGTGTTCTTCGCGCAATCGAGCGGCGAGCTCGAGCGCCTGGCCGACATTTTCCAGGAGTACGCAGTTCCCTTCCAGCTCGGGCTCGATCCCGCCGACGCGACTCGGCCTTATCTAGCTGAGCGATCCTATGTCGCCGGCGAGACGGCCAGCACGCTGTTGGTCAAAGGTCTGGTGCGGCGCGGCGTCGTCTTTCCGGAACCGCGCATTGCCGTTTTCGGCTCCGAAGACCTCTTCGATCCCAGCGATCTAATCGCGAAGTCCGGGCCCAGCAAGTCGCAAATGGCGGCCTTCACCGCCGACATGGCCGATCTGAAGCCGGGCGACTATGTGGTCCACGTGACGCACGGCATCGGGAAATTCCTGGGCACTCGCGAGATCACGCAGGGCGAAAACAAGGGCGACTTCATGCTGCTTGAATACGCCGCCGAAGCGAAGCTCTATGTGCCGTTGACGCGCATGGACCTGGTCCAGAAATATCGCGGCGCGGGTGAAGGCGCCACACCTGCGCTCGACCGGTTGGGCGGCGCAACCTGGTCGCGCACCAAGTCGCGTGTCAAAGCCAAAATGCGCGATATGGCCGACGAGCTGTTGAAGCTCTACGCACAGCGCCGCATGGCGGAAGGATTCGGGTTTTCGCCCGACAGCAACTGGCAGCGCGAGTTCGAAGACGCGTTCGAGTTCTCCGAGACCAAGGATCAGCTCGCGGCCATCAAACAAATCAAGAAAGACATGGAGAATAAGAATCCGATGGATCGCCTGCTGTGCGGCGATGTCGGATATGGCAAAACCGAAGTGGCCATGCGCTCGGCATTCAAAGCATTGGGCGACGGCAAGCAGGTTGCCGTGCTCGCGCCCACTACCGTTCTTGCTTATCAGCACTTCGAAACATTCAAACGCCGCTTCGCGCCGTTTCCAGTGCATATCGAAATGTTGAGCCGGTTTCGCGACAAGAAGGAGATCGCGGCCGTGCTCACAGGACTGGCCGAGGGCAAGGTGGACATCGTCATCGGGACGCATCGGCTGCTATCGCAAGATGTCCAGTTCCGCGATCTGGGCTTGCTGGTTGTCGACGAGGAACAGCGCTTTGGAGTGCGCCATAAAGAGCGCATCAAGCAGATCAAGCACAATGTGGACGTGCTTACCATGAGCGCGACGCCGATCCCGCGGACGCTCCATATGTCACTGCTCGGATTGCGCGATTTGTCGGTCATCGAAACACCTCCGAAGGATCGGCTGTCTATCCACACCGTGGTCGCGCATTACAATCCCGAGTTGATTCGCACCGCGATCGAGCAGGAACTGGGCCGTGGCGGTCAAGTCTACTTCATCCACAATCGCGTCGACAGCATCTTCTCGCGCGCCGCTGACATTCAACAACTGATTCCGAACGTTCGCATCGGCGTCGGCCATGGGCAGATGGGCGACACCGAGCTGGAGAAGGCCCTGCTCGGATTCATGCGCCACGATTACGATGTTTTCGTTTGCACGACGATCGCCGAAAACGGGCTTGATATTCCGCTGGCCAACACCATGATCATCGAGAATGCCGAACGCTACGGACTTTCGGAACTCTACCAGTTGCGCGGGCGCGTGGGCCGGTCGAACCGCCGCGCTTATGCATACCTGCTGGTACCGGCTGACACCGAGCTGAGCGAGATCGCGCGCAAACGGCTGGCGGCACTCAAGGAGTTCAGCGACCTCGGCGCCGGATTCAAGATTGCCGCTCTTGACCTGGAACTTCGCGGGGCTGGAAATATTCTGGGCGGCGAACAGCACGGGCACATCGGCGCGGTCGGGTTCGACATGTATGTGCGGCTGCTGGAAGAGACAGTGCATGAGCTCAAGGGTGAGGAGGTGCCGCTCGAAGTGCATTCCACGCTCAACCTCGGTCTCGACATTCGGATTCCCAGCGACTACATCGCCGATGAGCACCAGCGCCTGCGTGCCTACAAGCGAATCGCCGACGCCTCGAGTACTGAACAGGGCAGCGAACTGCTGGCCGAGCTGGAGGATCGCTACGGTCCAGCACCCGATGCGGTCCGCAGCCTGCTCAAGTTTTCGGTGTTGAAGAGCGCCGCGCAGAAGCTCGGCATCGAAGCGATTGACCGGCGGCAAGGGGCACTGAACATTAAGTTCCACAAGGAAGCTCGTATCCAGCCGGACCGTTTGATGAGCATCGTCAGCGGCACCGAGGGCGCGCAATTCACGCCCGCCGGCGTCCTGCGGCTTCCCGTGGATGGCGCCGGAAACGCGGCCAAGATTTTGGATTTCCTCGAGGCTCGCTTGGCGCAGTTACAGCCATAGTGATTGATACAATCAACAGAATGCGCTCGCCGATGCCAGGCCGCTGGGTCGCGGTCACGATCTTCGTGTTTTCCTCGGTGCTGAATTACCTGGATCGCCAGGTGCTCGCCACCATGGTCGACATCTGGCGGACGCAGCACGAATTTCCGTTTACCTACGACGACTATGGGTTGTTGCTTTCGGCTTTTTCGCTCGCTTACGCGCTGAGCGCGCTTTTCGTAGGCTGGTTCATCGATCGCGTCGGACTGAATCGGGGCGCTTGTATTGCCGTCGCCGTCTGGGCTGCCGCCAGCATCGGCACTGGCCTGTCTCACAGCGTTCACGAATTGCTGGTGTGGAGAGCGCTGCTGGGCATGGCGGAAGCGAGCGGAGTTTCGGCCGTGGCGAAAGCGGTCGGGATGTATCTGCTGCCCAAGGAGCGAGCGGTCGGCTCCGCCATGAGCCAACTTGGTTTGAGCCTGGGCGCTGGTTTGGCGCCGCGCTTCGCCGTCTACTTCGCTTATCAATATAGCTGGCACTGGACCTTCTTCGCGGTTGGCATCTTGAGTTTGGCCTGGATTCCGGTTTGGCTCATCACGTCCCGCCTCATTCCTCCGACCGTCGAGCCGAAACGGGGCAGCGAAGCCGGATCGTTCGGCTTGCTCAAAGATCCGAAGCTCTGGGCACTGATCATTGCCAACGCTCTCAGCATGACCGTCTATAGTCTCTGGACGAACTGGCCTCCGACCTATCTGATCCGCACGCATCATCTCACTCCGCCGCAAGCGGCCAATTACACTTGGATCGTTCCCATCAGCGGCTATTTCGGCGCGATGCTCGGCGGCTTTTTCTCGTGGCGTTTGATTCGCAACGGCATGACGCCAGTCGCGGCGCGCAAGCGGGCCTGCTTGATCTCAGCGTGCTTTTTGCTCGGGACCATGGCGATTCCTCTGTTACCTACGCCCGCGCTAGCGACCGCCGGAATGTCGCTGAGCTACTTCTGGGTCTGTGCCTGGAGCACCAATCACTACACGCTGCCGATCGATATCTACGGCGCCGACCGGGCCGCTTTCGGTGTCGGGGCCTTAATCTTCGCGTACGGTACCATGCAGACTATTGTTTCGCGCCCGGTGGCCCAAATCATCGAAAAATACGGCTTCCAGCCGATCTGTTTTGTCTTTTCGCTGCTACCGATTGCGAGCTATTTGTTAGTGTATCTGTTGATCCGGGACGACGCCGGAGTGGAGATGCCGGAGGCGGTCGAAGCGCCGGTCTAGCCGCAAACACCTTAGTTCAAAATACAGCCCTTACCGGACTAACTCTACGTAACATTTGCGGTCACAACCCGGTCTAATTACCGGAGAATGGGAGTTGGCCGGAGGAGGTGAAAGCATGCCGGAGGAGGTGACCGCATGAAGGTTCGCTGCCCCTATAAATGCGATTACTGCTTGAACCAAAAGGGTGAGACGAATCACTGGTGGCTCCGTCCCCAGGACTCGGAGCGCTTCACGTTACTTGGCTGGGATGAAGGTCTGGCTGGCGAAGAAGGATACGAGCACATCTGTTCGGAGTCGTGCGCGGCCAAGGCGCTATCAAAGTGGATGGCGCGCAGACAGTTTAATAAAAGCGACCCAACCACTCTGCTACGACCGCAGGCTTTGCCTGGCCCTCGACGTCCACTGTCACTAGCCAGGTAACCTCGTTGTCGGTCACTTTCTGCGCGGTGAATCGCGCCCGGATCCTGGAACCCGCCGGCACCGGTGAAACGAACCGCAGCCGGTTGAATCCGTAGTTAATCCGCATCTTGAAATCCCCCTCTACTTTCACGGCCTGTTGTGACAACTGGGGGAGCAGCGACACGGTCAGGAAACCATGAGCGATGGTTGAGCCGAAGGGCGTCTCGCGCTTGGCCCGTTCCGGGTCGACATGGATCCACTGGTGATCGCCAGTGACATCGGCGAAGCGATCAATCAACTCCTGCGTGATGGTTAACCAATCGCTTACGCCCACTTCCTGGCCGGTGAGCGACTTCAACTCTTCGATTCCGTTTACCACTCGCGGATTTGGCATTCTCTCTCCTATAACTGACTTCGCAGGGTGCTAGCAGGGTCGGTCATGGCGGCGCGCCAGGCTGGAATGAAGCTCGCCAGCGCCGCGACAGCGACAAGCAGCGCGGAAACGCCGACAAAAGTGGCTGCGTCGGTGGGTGTGACGCCGTACAGCAAAGTGGCCATCAGCCGCGTTGAGGCGAACGCGCCAGCGAGCCCAAGGATTACACCTATCAGCGCGAGCCTCAGCGCGTGGCCCAGCACCAAGCCAAGAACCTGCCGCGCCTGCGCGCCGAGGACCATCCGGATTCCGATTTCATGGGTTCGTTGCGTTACCGAGTACGCCATCACGCCATAAATACCGATGGTGGCGAGCAATAAGGCGAGACCGGCGAAGACACCCAGCAGCAGCATCTGGAAGCGCGGGCGCGAGAACGATTCGGCCAGCCGATCCTCGATGGTCTTGACGCCAGACACCGGCAGATCCTTCAGCACTTCGTTGACACCGCGTGTGACCGCCGGCGCAAACCGTGCCGCGTCACTAGACGTTCGAACGACGAAATAGGTAAACGGTATCGTGTTTTGAAGCTGTGGCACGTAAATCTCGACGCTTGTCCCGACGTCGCGCACGATGTGTTGAACGTCGCCCACGACGCCGACGATCTCGCGGGGTACCGGTGACCCCAGGCCACGCTTGCCGAACTGCACCGAAGCACAAATGATCCGCTTTCCAAGGGGATTCTCGCCCGGCCAAAAGCGGCGCGCCATCGACTCGCTCACAATCACGACGTCGGGGGCGCCGTGGCGATCCTGCGGGGTAAATTCCCGGCCACGCAGCAGGCTGAGACCGATCGTGCGGAAATAGCCCGGGCTCACACTGAGGTAGCCAGCGCCCTGAATTTCACCGGGCGACTTGGGCACCCGCCCTTCGATGGTGAATGCTCGTCCCTGATTCCATCCTCCAACGGGAAGGTTGGTCACTGAGGCGGCCGAGAGTACACCCGGTATGGACTGAACGCGATCGAGGACTCGCTCAAAGCCGTCGGCTATCTGCTGCTCGTTCGAATATTGTTCCTCCGGCACCATCACGTTCATGGTGAGCAGGTTCTCGGTTGGGAAGCCCGTGCTCGCCTGTTCGAGAGCGACGAAGGTACGGATCATCAGGGTCGCGCCAATCAATAGAACAAGCGCCAACGCCATCTCCGCGACGACTAACAGAGAGCGGGTGCGAGTGCCTCGTCTGCCGTCGGAAGCTCCGCGTCCAGCTTCCTTCAGCGCCTCGTTCAGATCAAGTTTAGAGAAATGAGTGGCGGGTGCAAGTCCAAAAAGAGATCCGGTCAGCAAGGAAACGGCCACGGTAAAGGCCAGCACACGCCAGTCGATCCCAACTTCCTGGAGGCGCGGAATATCTTGCGGATGAAGCTTGACCAACGCCGAAATGCTCCAGCGTGCGAGCACGACTCTCAGCGCTCCGCCGGCCAACGCGAGGGACAAGCTTTCGACCAGCAGCCGTCTTACGATGTCCAGCCGGCCAGCGCCCAGAGCGGCACGAATCGCGAATTCCTTTTGCCGGCCGGCAGCTCGAGCAAGCAAAAGGTTGGCCACGTTCGCGCAGGCGATCAACAGCACGAAGGCGACCGCGCCCAAAAGCACGAGAAGCGGCAGCCGGACGCTGCCGGTAATTTCATCCTGCAGCGGAGCTACAGTGGCGCCCCAGCCTTGGTTGGTCTTCGGATACTCGAGTGCAAGCTGCCGCGCGATGGTATCCATCTCTGCCCTGGCCTGCCGGATCGTAACACCCGGCTTTAGCCGCGCCAGCGCCTGGAGATTATAGTAGTTGCGAAGCGTGCGGTTCGGTTCCAGCGGCAACGGCGCCCACAACTCGTTGTCCCATCCGAAAAATTCAAATCCAGGCGGCATCACGCCGACGACGGTGTAAGCCTGCCGATCCAGATGAATGGTCTGGCCAATCAATTTGCGGTTGCCGCCGAATCTTCTTCGCCACAAAGTATCGCTCAACAGCACTGATCGCGCAGCACCGGGCTGTTCTTCTTCGCTGCCGAACACGCCGCCCAGCGCCGGCATTACGCCCAGTGTCGTAAAGAAGGACGCAGTTACTTGAAGCCCTGAAATTCGCTCTGGCTGGTCGCCTTCTGTGAGATTGAACGAACTCCCGAGGACAGCCGATATCTGGTCGAACGAACGGCCGCGATCACGCCAGTCCTGAAAATCCGCGGCCGCGATGTCGTTACCGCCGCCCCCGGGTGTCCGCTGCCATAACATCACCAGCCGGCTGGAATCTTTATATGGAAGCGGGCGGAGGAGGACCGTATTCACGAGGCTAAAAATGGCGGTGTTAGCGCCAATGCCAAGCGCCAGAGCAACGATTGATGCTGACGCGAACCCAGGACTCTTCAGAAGCGAGCGAATGGTCTGGCGGATCATTGCAGTTGCTTTAGCTCCTCTTTTGCGGATGATACTGACCAGTGATGCCAGGGCGGTTCGTGATCGGTGATTTTCTTGAACGACGCGGTCGCTTCCCGGTAGCGGCGCGCCTTCAGAAGATACAGGCCGTAATAATACCAGGCCGGGGGAAGGGAGGGATGTTCGCGCAGGACGGCAGTAGCGCAGGGCTCCGTTTCGGGAAGATGAAGCTGGGCCAGCAGGCCAAGCAGTGTCAGGTCGTCGGAGGATTCCATCTCGGGGAATTTTGCCAGCGCCTCCTTTATTATCGTTGTGCTTTCGTCGCGGTGGCCGAAGTGAAATTCGATCAGGGCGCGGTTTTCAAGGTCGTCGCGCTCGAAGGCGCTGTCATTGCTATTTGGGAAAACGAAGTCTTTGAAGAAAGCTAGGGCGATGGGCGAGCGCGCGATGTTTCCATCCAACAGGCGAGGGGCGTCGCTGATCACGATCGAATCGGACAGGATGATGAGCGTCAGTTTGCGATCAGGCATTCGCAGGAACAGGCAGCCGGCACCAGTGTCTTGTCCAAAATGCCAGATGACTCGCTCGTTTAGGTAGGTCTGGCTGAACCAGCCCAGGCCGTAGGGGAGAGCCTCTCCACGAGTCGACTTCGTGGGCGTAAACATGGCTGCTTTACTTTTCGCGGAGACGAGCCGGTCTCCATCGAGCGCGATGGCATATTTGGCGAGATCGGTGGTGGTGGATATGACGCCGTTGGCGGCGCGCGTTGCAGGAGGGGCGGTGGTTTCGCTCATATGGAGCGGTTTGAAGATGCGATCGGTAAGCAGTTCGGCGAACGGTTTACCGCCGGCTTTCTCGACGACGGAGGTCATTGAATTGAAGATGGCGCCGTTGTAGAGATACTCTTCGCCGGGGGTGCCGTCGGAGGTGTGGGACAGAATTTGACGCGTCTTCAGGTCCTCCGACAGGCGGCCCTGTTCGACCAGCTGCACGACGAGAACCGCGGTCATGGTCTTTGTGACTGACGCGATCGGAAACTGAGTGGTTGCGGATTCGTTTCGCCAGACGAGGTGTCCGGATTCGACGATGGCTGCCGAGAGTTTCGGGACCTGGAGCTGATCGCGGATATGGGCCAAGTCCTGAGCGAAGCGCAGTGGGTTCAACGCTTGTACCCGATCTTGCGGAGCAGTCCGTGGCGCCACTCGACGTCAGTCGCGGTCTCGATGCCTTTGGGCGATGATCCGTCAATGACCCCGAGCACTCCCCTGCCCTGCTCTGTTTGGGCGACGATCACTTCCACCGGATTGGCGGTGGCGCAGAAGATGTTGCAGACCTCGGGCGTCTCGAGAATCCGATTCTTGATGTTGATGGGAAAGCCGCCACGCAGCGCGACCACGAAAAGATGACCGGCACCGATCGCGGTAGCATTGCGGGTGGCAATCGTCTTAAGCTCGTCGTCGTTGCCGTCCACGCGCGTCAGGCAGGCACCCGAAGCCTCGTTAAATGCGATGCCGAACTTCATCTGCGGCACGGTGTTCACAATGGCTTCGTAAATGTCTTCGACGGTCTTGATGAAATGGCTGTGGCCGACGATGATATTTCCGTCCGTGGGGACTTCGAGGCGGATGGCATGGAGGTCCATGTTGTCCATTAAGCCATAGATGCAAGGGCCGCGATGGAAGCCGATTCGGGCTGTGGCTTCGCGACCCATTCAAGCTCGACAGGGTCGGGCATGCTCTTGAACAGCCTAGCCGAAGCGCCGGCTTGGGTTCGTTTTGTAATCTCGCTTGGCGAGGCAAGTGGAGGCACGGTTTCAGCGATGTCGCGGGGGATCAGAGAGCGGATGGCGTCGGAGGTTTGCAAGGCTTTCAATTCTTTGAGGCTGCGGTGGAAGGTGCGCTCGATGCGGGACTTATGGCAGGCGAGGCGATCGAGCTTGGTCTGAAGCTCGTCGTCGTTGAGCAGGTCTAGATAGGTCGCGGCGCCGACGCAAAGGCCGGTTTCCATGCGGCGGATGCGGCGCAGGTTCCAGGCGGAGGCGACCAGCTCGTCGAAGAGGGTTTGTTGAAGCGCGCCTTGGGGCGAGATGTCGGTCTGGAGTCCGGCGAGGAGCTCGTCGAATTCTTCGCGATCCTCCGGGCCGATGACGAGGTCTTTGGCCGTGAGCCCGTGCTTGCGGGCGTTCTCGGAAGACCGGGCTTTACCTTCGGGTGTTCGTGGACCGGTGCTGAGACGGGCGTTGGCAGCGTTGGCGGCTTGGCGAGCGGCGGATGGGGACATAGGTGTGCTCCTTCTCGGTTTTCAGTTTATGGGGTGGATAGCGGCGCGAGCACGGTTCATTCCTGGAGGTTCCAGAGAAACAGGGAGATTTGGTTCTGGAGCTGAAGTGACCGGTCTTACCCGGCGGCCATTGGGGGTCTGGCTCGAGTCGTTATCCGAAGGGCTATCTTCGAAAGGGGAACGGCGAGGCTGGAACTGGGAGAGTTGCGAGGTTTTCTCCCACGCCACAGGATTTTGTGTTCAGCATCGTAGGAACATGGCCTTTTGTCGATTCACTTCTGATGTACAATTGTACATACATCCATGCTTGCGGAATGGGACCTTAGCAAAGCGCGGCTTAACGCTCGGAAGCATGGCGTTTCGTTTGCCGACGCTGTCACGGTCCTCGAGGACGAGCGAGCACTGACGATGCGTGATATTCATCTTCATGAGGAGCGCTGGATCACGCTGGGCATGGATGGGTTTGGACGAGTGCTCGTCGTCGTGTATACATGGCGCGGGGAGCGGGCACCTCTGATCTCAGCTCGCAAGGCTACGGCTCGTGAGAAGCGCCGCTACGAGGAATCCGATGAAACGTGAATACGATTTCGCCAAAGCAAAGCGTGGCCCGGTAGTGCCGGCGCCCAAAGGGAAAACCAAGATCACCATCCGCTTGGATGACGAGGTAATCGCCTGGTTCCGGCAACAGGTGGAGAGCGCCGGACAGGGCAATTACCAAAGTCTCATTAACGATGCTCTGCGCCAGCATATGACGCGCAAGCGGGAGCCGCTCGAAGAAACATTGCGGCGGGTGATCCGGGAAGAGATCCGGAAAGCGAGCTAAGAGGTGTGACGATTCACTGCGGTTCTCGTCCTGCTGCGTTGCTTTAGGACCACTCCCTTTGGTCGTGGCTTCCATCTCGGTAAGCACGGTCGCAGTTCGGTAAGAACGCTCGTGGGTCGGTAAGAACGGTCGTCGCTCCGGAAAGCTGCTATGTTGAGGGGCGTGACGAATTCACTACCCTTTGCGCACCTGCTGGGCATCGAAATCAGGGAGGCGTCCCCAGAAAAAGTCAGGGCTGAAATGGTGGTGCGGGACGAACTCTGTACACGGCCGGCCGTGCTTCATGGAGGCGCCATCATGTCGCTTGGAGATACAGTTGGCGCGGTCGCGACGATGCTGAATCTAGCGGAAGGCGGCGCGACGACAACCATCGAAAGCAAGACGAACTTTCTGGGGCCGGCGCCTAGCGGGCTATCGTTGTGGCGGAATGCACGCCGATTCACCGCGGTAAGAGAACCATGGTCTGGCAAACGAGAATTTCTACGAAAGAGGGACGACTGGTCGCGATCGTTACGCAAACGCAGCTTGTGCTTTAGTTGGTAGTTACTCGTAAACCTCGCGCCGGTGCGCGATCCGCGTCACGCTGACGAGTTTCGCCGTGTCGTCGATGATGTACACTACGCGCCAGTCCACGCGGACACGCCACTGATTTTTGTAGCCCTTCAGCTTTTTGCATCCTGCGGGTCGGGGCTTGTCGGCCAACATCAGAATCTTGCGGTTGAACAGCGCATCGTCGAGCGCATCCAATTCCTTTTGCGCCGACTGCTTGATTTCGAGAAAGTACTTAACCACGCGGGCGGCAGCGCTTCAGGCGGCGGGCTCGGTATTGCTCGTAACGAATGCCCTTTTCCTTCCGGCGTGATTCAGACACAAAACCGTCGCAGAAGTCCTGCCAGATGGCCCCATGTTTCTTCAGGTCAATTAGAACACCGACCTTGCGGCCCATCTCATCGGTGACAAACTGGATTCCGCTCATGGTTTCATTGTCCTCCAGATGACGATATCGGCGCATCGTATCGTGCACAAATACTCCCCTGCCCTTGCAAGGCGCTATGCTTGTTAGACACTATGAAACGGCTCGCATTGCTATCGCTGATTTCCTGCTTTGGGTTATACGCGGTCGATGCGCGCATGACCACCGAGGAGCGGACCAAAGTACTTCACTGGCTGGAAGAATCGCGCCAGGAATTCCTGGCATCGATTGATGGCGTGAGCGAAGAGCAGTGGAAGTGGAAGCCCGCGCCGGAGCGTTGGTCGGTGGGCGAAACGGCGGAGCACATTGTGCTGGCCGAAGCGATGCTGTTTGAGAACGTGAAGAACGCAATGTCGTCGCCCGCAAATCCCGCATGGGAAGAGCAAACCAAGGGCAAGACTGAGTTTATCGTGCAGGTGATGGCTCCACGGCTCGGCAAAGCGCAGGCGCCGGAACCGATTGTGCCCAGAAACGGACTAACGCTGGCACAAGTGAAAGAGCGGTTCGAGCAGCAGCGCGCCGAGATCGTGAAGTTCGCAAGCGATACCAATCTTGCATTGAAGGAACACACAGTAGTACATCCCTTCCCGGTCTTCGGCACGCTGAACGCCTACCAGTGGCTGATCTACGTGCCGCTACACACCGAGCGGCATGACAAGCAGATTGCCGAGGTGAAGGCCACGGCGGGATACCCGAAGTAAGAGGCGACGGGCGCGCGAGTGAAACAGGTCATCATCGCCACGGACGTTCCGGCATCGGGCGAGTTGAAGATCGCCGCCGGGACCATCGTCACGCCTTCGGCGCGTGACCTGGCTCGCGATCGCGGGGTCAAGATCGTCGAGGTACCCGAGGACCAAATCGACCGCTCCGTGCCACCTGAGAAAACCGTCGCAATCGGCTCAGATCACGGTGGCTTCGCGCTCAAGGAAAAACTCAAGCCAATCTTTGAAGAATTGGGACTGCACATAAAAGACGTCGGCGTGCACGAAGAAAAACCCGTGGACTATCCTGACATCGCGCGCGAGGTGGCCGAAATCGTGGCTCGCGGCGAGGCGTTGCGGGGCGTCATTATCGATGGCGCGGGCATCGGCTCTTCGATCGTGGCCAACAAATTTCCGGGCATCCGCGCGGCGCTGTGTTATGATAAAGCTTCAGCGCGAAATAGCCGGGAACATAATGATTCCAATGTACTTACGCTCGGCGGCCGGCTGTTGACCGCGACGCAGGGTGAAGACATCCTGCGCGT
>Ga0185299_10000660_pt1 | contig 85311 bp, 80 predicted proteins | sample PaiPotPPA55metaG_FD_128002 | JGI IMG/M metagenome (GOLD analysis project Ga0185299, IMG submission 128002) | Iron sulfur acid spring bacterial and archeal communities from Banff, Canada, to study Microbial Dark Matter (Phase II) - Paint Pots PPA... ...
CGCTATGCTATCGGCATGATGACCCGTCGCGATGCCCTTAAGACTGTCGCCCTTACCGCGGGCGCAATGACATTGGCTCCCTCGTTACTGCGAGGAGAGAATGAGGAAAAGCTCACTTATCCTTATAAAGTACCGGACCTGGGTTATCCGTACGACGCCCTGGAACCACATATCGACACTCTCACAATGCAGATCCATCACGATAAGCATCACAATGCTTACGTGGAAAACCTGAACAAAGCTTTGGCCGAAGCTGACCCTAAGTTCCAGAAATTGACCCTGGAAGAGTTACTGACCAGCCTGGACCAACTCCCCGAGAAGATTCGTACCCCTGTCCATAACAACGCCGGCGGCCATTACAATCATTCCCTCTTTTGGTTAACCCTGAAAAAGAACGAAGGCGGTAAACCCACGGGAGAGTTAGCAGCCGCCATCGACAAAACCTTTTCCAGTTTCGACGAATTCAAAAAGAAGCTCTCGGAAACTTCGACCAAGGTTTTCGGCAGCGGCTGGGGCTGGTTGGTCTTGAATGGCAAAGAGCTCGAGATCATATCAACACCAAACCAGGATAGCCCAATATCAAAGCATCAAGTGCCGCTGCTAGGGATCGATGTCTGGGAACATTCCTATTACCTGAAACATCAGAACCGGCGTCCCCAATATATCGAAGCGTTTTGGAGCGTGGTGAATTGGGATTACGTCGGCGAACGGTACAAGAAAACCGCGACTGCTTGAAAAGCGGTTCCGGTCACGGTTTCAGCTTGTACGGTTGAAGGCTCGGTGCGGTCCGATCCCGCGTGCGTATCGCGCTCGCGGGATTTCCTTATTTCGAGTCCGCCCCATGTGGATCACCACCGTGTGCGCTTCCTGGATTCGAGCGGTGACCAGGTTCTGGCCAGACGACGTTGTCGTCCACCGCATAGGCGCGAGGTTTCGGTAGGTTCAGAAACGCCTCATATCCTTTTCGCCCAACCTCATTTAAGTAAGGGACGGCTTTGACATCACCAAGGGCAGCAAACTGGGTGGCTGGCGGCCCCGGCTTCGGTGGAACCCAAACGACTCTATCGTCTACGGCATAGACGCGCCCTCCTACTCTACGTGTTTGGAATTCTTGCAACGCCCGGGTAAGCGGATCGAAGCCGCCCTCGAAACAACCACTTCCACCATCTGCCGCGATAACAAATACACGTGGAAAGGGCTTGGTGAGAAACTCCCTGTAAATCTATTTGGTTTTGTCGGTTGCATTTGGGATAGCGTTGACGTCGTCGATGCGAGCGAAATTCGTTGCAGGCGGTAGTTCCGCAGGTAAGTAGCGTGATTCCAACTCTCTACCTGGTAAACCTAATTCTGTTAGGAACGCGTCTACTTTCGGCATCCAGATGGGGTAACCTTCTTGTGAACCAATTATGTTATGGTCAGCCCATTTGAAGCTGCCATAGGAGACGAATTCAGCTTTACCTCCGGCCTCGGTGTATCTTTGGTACATTAGGCGCTGGGTTGGAGCGGTCACTACGTCATCGTCTTCACCGCAAAACCAAAGAGTTAGCAACCGGGATCGAGCACCGTAGTCGCCGGAAGCCGCGATGAGGTTCTCCTCCCAGGTGGCACACGCAGGCTCGCGAATGCCTGCCGAGAAGGTTATCAACCCTTTCACGCCCGGACAACCGCGTACCCCAAGAGCGAGCGTATTCCAACCTCCTAACCCTACCCCCACCACAATAGCGCGGCTCCCGTCGATATGTACTTGGCCGGACATGTATTTGACTACCGCAGCAATATCTGCCGCCTCAGTAAGACCGAATCCCGCCAAGTCACATTTATTCACGCGGAACACTCCGCCGGACCCGGCAAAACCGCGCATCATCGGCAAAGCGACTGCGTAACCGCGAGAAAGAAAGTAGCGCGAAAGAAAGATCGATCGATAAGGTGGCTCGTTCTTCGGATCACCCAGCGCTTTGCTATGGTTGATTATCGCGAGGGGAAACGGACTGGCGCCATCCGGATAAAACATGGTTACTTGCAGCAGTGCCGGATGCGCCGGATCACCCGTTACATAGATAGTGTGCTCATTAAGCGAAGCATCGCTCGCGTTCTGAACAGCAGCGTCTAGTCGCTCTCCCATCAACTGCAACGCCGCACTGACGATGACAACCAGAGTGACAATTCTGTTGCCCAACCTCGGTCCTCGTTTTGGACAGGTCCGGAACGGCGATTCCCGGGGGGGTAATCGAGTAATCACGGCGCGGTGTATACCGATTGCGCCAGTGATTGTTCAAGCCGAATCAACGACCTTACTCAGATAGTAACCGCGAATGGGCGAATTTGATTTTCACACAAGATCACAAAGTTCACAAAGATAAACACTTGCCGAGAATTTGATGATTACTGCCAAGTATGTGGCTACTTATTCTATTGTCCCAACAATTCGCGCATCTTAGCGAAATGGGTACGCGCCGTTCCTTCGCTAGCCGGTTGGTTAGCGATTTTGTGATAACTAACGATCTCTACGCACGCGGTATCCAGATCTTTAAGAAAGATACTTGGGTGGCAAGGCATCGCGCTACCGTACCTTAGCCGGCTGGAACAATGCGTGATCGTCAGGGATTCCCTCGCCCGAGTGATCCCCACATAAAACAAGCGCCGTTCTTCATCGAGTTGGCCATCGAGTTTTGATCGGTCATGCGGCAGAATGCCTTCTTCAATTCCCACCAGAAACACGTGCGGAAATTCCAACCCTTTGGCTGCATGAAACGTGATTAAGGTTACACCGTCGTGATCACTTTCTGATTTTTCTTCTCGATCTTGATCCAGAGTGACCTCAGCCAGAAACCCAGTCACTCCATCGGTAGACCGCCGTTCAAAATCGGCCAGCGTGCGGACTAACTCGCGAACGTTTTCTTCCCGGTTCAACGCTTCTTCCGGTGTTTTACAGCTCCGTCGCAGCTCACCCTTGTAATCGATCTCTTCAAGTAGTCTTTCTACTAGGTTGCTTAAGTTAGCTAACGGCTGCAGTAATTGCGTCTCGTAGCGATCAAGCAACTCCGTAAACTTTTCGACCGATGTCCGTGTTCGGGAACTCAACAAGTCTAAGACCTCCGGTGAACGTACTGTCTCGTAGATGCTGGTTTTCAGCCGGTTACTTTCGGCGACCGCCAATTCAATCGTTGAACTACCAATCCCTCGCGTTGGCGTGTTAATAATCCGCAATAGATTCAGATCATCATTCGGATTAGCCAAACAGCAAAGATAAGCCAGGATATCCTTGATCTCGCGCCGCTCGAAAAAGCTGCGTCCGCCGATGATGCGATAGGGAATCTGGAATCGGCGCAAATTTTCTTCCAACAATCGGGATTGGGCGTTCATACGGAAGATGACCGCGAACTGGTTCCAGCCCAGACCTCCTAGTTGTTGCCGTTTTTGGATCTCGCTAATTACGAAGTTAGCTTCTTCATGATCGTCCGGCACTTCCAAAACCGTCACCTTCTCCCCAGTCCCATTTTCACTCCAGAGCGATTTAGAGCGGCGGCGCGGATTGTGGCGAATAATGCTGTTGGCGGCGCCCAGGATGGAGCTGGTGCTCCGATAATTCTGTTCCAGTTTAACAATCTCGGGATTGGGAAAGTGGTGTTCGAATTCGAGGATGTTAGCCACCTCGGCGCCGCGCCAGCCGTAAATACTCTGGTCGTCATCCCCGACAACACAGACATTCTGCTGATTCGCTCCGAGGTAGCGGATCAGCTCTAACTGGAGCCGGTTCGTGTCCTGGAATTCGTCAACCATGATGTAACGAAACCGAGTCTGCCATTTTTGGGCGACCTCAGCGTGATCTTCAAACAGGCCAACGGTCAGGATCAGCAGATCATCAAAATCCACTGCGTTGGCTGCCTTGAGTTCCTCTTGATAGCGATGAAACACCGCTGCCGGCAGACTAGATTCACCGCCCGGCTCTTTGATTTTCCAATGCTGATTCTTAGCCCGGCTGATCAGATTCTTCGCCAGGTTTGGATCTAGCTTCTCGTTCTTAGCCGAAATGCGGGCGATGATCTTGCGGATCAGCCCCATTTGATCGGACTCATCGTAGATCGCAAAATTAGACTTATAACCTAACCGCTCGATATCCTGACGCAGGATGCGCACACACAAGGAGTGGAAGGTACAGAGAGTAATCTTCTTGGCTTCGGTCTTATCTACCAACTGACTAACTCGAACGCGCATCTCAGCAGCGGCTTTGTTAGTAAAAGTGACTGCCAGGATGCTATCGGGTGCCGCTCCCTGATGCAGGAGATAAGCGATCCGCATCGTGATCACCCGGGTTTTGCCGGTGCCGGCGCCGGCCAACACCAGCAACGGTCCTTCCGTGCATTTTACTGCAGCCTGTTGCTCGGGATTAAGATCGAAGAGGCGAGCCATGCGTCACGCGAAGCGAGGTCGCCAATAAACCAGATCGAACCGCAGACGCAACGTCGTCGACATCGAAATTTTCAATCCCAACCGCTAATGGCACTCGACCACAGATGGACGCAGACAAAGACCTTTCAAAAAACAACCGCGAATGGACGCGAAGTGACACGAATTAAAATTGATTTCTATTCGCGTTTATTGGCGTCCATTCGCGGTTGTTTTTGGTCCCTTTTTTCTGTGTCCATCTGCGGTTGAGTTTCCGTGGCTCCCGCGCCTCACTTGTGTGCGTCCGCGGGCGGTTTGACCAAGGCTTTGTTGAACACTTCGTCGACGGTGCTGACGGGATAAAATTGAAGGCGCTCTTTCGCCTCGGCGGTCACCTCTTCGAGGTCTTTCTCGTTCGCTTTGGGGAAAAGAACGAGGTCAACCCCGGCACGGAGCGCAGCCAGACTTTTTTCTTTTAGGCCGCCGATCGGCAACACCGCGCCGCGGAGCGTGATCTCGCCGGTCATGGCAACGTCGTTTCGAACTGGGAACCCGCTAAACAAGCTCGCGATTGCCGTGCTAATGGCGACTCCGGCGCTGGGACCATCTTTTGGGACCGCGCCACTAGGGACATGAATATGCACATCGCTTTCCGTAAAAGCTCCGGGGTCGATTCCCAGTTGTTTAGCTCGGCTGCGTACCAGGCTGTAAGCGGCTTGCATCGATTCTCGCATCACATCTCCCACTTGGCCGGTGAGCATCAGTCCCCCTTTACCCGGGTAACGAGTCGCTTCGATAAACAAGATATCGCCTCCGGTCGGTGTATAGGCGAGACCGGTAACCACACCGACCAGGCTTTCGCTCAAGCGTTGTTCCCGCACACTACGAGCAGCATTTCCTAAAACGCCGCGAACATAAGAAGCCGATGCTTCTAGCCCGCTGGCGTGAACTCCTTTGGCGATCTCCGCGGCGACACTCCGGCAAACCGCGGCGATCTTCCGCTCCAGATCGCGAACCCCAGCTTCGTAAGTGTACTCCTGGATAATCGCGAGAATGGCTTCTTCAGAGAAATGAAACTGCTCGGGCTTCAATCCGTTCTCCTGAAGCTGGCGTGGCGCCAGATAGTTTTGGGCAATCCGCAGCTTTTCGGTCTCGGTGTATCCGGGTATGGCAATCATCTCCATCCGGTCACGGAGCGGGGCTGGGATCCCTTCTATATAGTTCGCGGTACCGATAAAAATGACCTGGCTCAAATCAAAAGGAACATCCAGGTAACGATCGACAAACGCGTTGTTCTGCCGAGGATCCAGCACTTCCAAAAGCGCACTCGCTGGATCACCCCGCATGTCGGTTCCAACCTTATCCAGTTCGTCCAACACCAGCACGGGATTCCTGGTTCCCAAACGGCGCAATTCTTGAATGATGCGTCCCGGCATCGCGCCGATGTAAGTGCGCCGATGGCCTCGGATTTCCGCTTCATCCCGGATACCGCCCAAGGAAATCCGGGAAAACTTCCGGCCTAACGCGTCGGCGATCGATTGGCCGAGACTCGTTTTGCCGACTCCGGGAGGTCCGATGAAACAGAGAATCGGGCTGCGTCCTTCCGGGTTCAATTGGCGAACGGCTAGGAACTCGACGATCCGACGTTTGACTTTCTCGAGCCCAAAATGGTCGCGATCAAGAATCTCCTGCGCTTTCGCCAGATCGCTGAGGTCCTGGGTGCGCTTAGCCCAGGGGAGATCGGCCAACATCTCAACGTAAGAGAGGATCACCGAGCTTTCGGGACTAGCGCTAGGGATATGAACTAGCCGTTTTAGTTCTTTCTCGGCGATTTCCATCACCGGTGGCGGCGCCCCAGCGTCGCTCAATTTCTTTCGCAGTTGAGCAACCTGTTCTTCATCGCCCGGCTCTTCTTCACCCAATTCGCGCTGGATAGCGTGGAGTTGCTCCCGCAGGTAGGCTCGGCGTTGGCTATCGGAAAAATGTCCTTCGACATCCTGTCGCAATTTCTGCTGCAGTTCAGCAATCTCGATTTGACGTTGCAACGCCTCTTGGACGAGCCGCAGACGGCGAAGCAGCTCTGGTTCCTCCAGGATTCCTTGTTTGACCGAGGTCTCAATCGCCAGGTTGCCGGAAAGCAAATCAGCGAGCTGTTCCGGATTGCTGACACTGACCAGGACTGCTCGCGCTTGCTCCGGGATATCAGGGGAAAGGTCAAGGAGCCGGCCGGCAGCCTGTTTCAGGTTGTTAAAAGACGCTTCTAGCTCTTTGTCCTGAGGTTCCGGCGTGATCGTAGCCAGGTTGGCTACCCGCGCCCGGAAATAAGGCTCAATCTGCTGAAATTCGACAATCCGGATTCGTTGCTGAGATTGTACAAAAATGACCGCAGTACCGTCGTCGTGCCGGACCAGCTTAAGCACCTGCGCTAGTATGCCAACTGAATAAAGATCTTCGACGCCCGGTTTCTCTTGGCTCTCGCTCCGTTGGGTCACTAAGCCGAGCTGTTTGTTTTCCGGGAGCTCATCATCGATCAACTTCAGCGCAGCGGGCCGTCCTATCGTTAGAGGCACCACCATGCCTGGAAAAAGCACAACATTGCGAAGCGGAAGAATCGCGACGGTGGTTTCGGAGGACGCAGATCCGGAATTTCCGGCCATACTTGGATCCCGAGCCGTGTTGGACTGGCTATTTCCGTCGCCGGTTCCCACCGGCTCACGTAGATCAGCCCGGTCATCTGCGGGTGCAGCCACTGAATGCGGGATTCCTTCGTCAGACGGATTCTGTTCCGGTGGTGTCATTGCTCTCCAAAAAGTTCGACTTAAAAGCCTGGATCGCTATCAATCCAAGCTCATGCGTGTGAACGCCGCGGGATGTCGATCCAAAGTATCCCGTTAGTCCACTCGGTGCTGACCCGATCCAAGTCGACATCATCCGGCAACGAAATCTCACGGGCGAAACCGCCGTAATCGATCTCCATGGCCATGACTCGCACGGCTTTGGCACGAGCAACTCCTGGTTCCGGCTCAGAGCTTGGTTCAGGGGCTGGACGCGACCCGCGGATTAAGAGTTTTCCGTTGGTCACCGAGAGTTCAACGGCTTCAGGGTCAACCCCGGCAAGGTCCGCGCATACCCGGAAACAACGCGAGCACATGAAAATATTCACTGCCGGTTGCCACCGCGGTTCAACCGCCTGAAACCCGGAGAAATTCACGCGGGTCATTTCGTACGCGACATCACCTAACTTCCCTTGGATCTGCAACAGACGAAACGCTCGGAACCGCCGATTCACAACAATAACGATGGCCAACCTTCGTCGTAAAGCAACCGCAGATACGAACAAAGCCATTCAACCGCAGATGGACACAGATTGACGCAGATGACAGACAATCCAGAACCACCGCTTTGGTCCTTCTTCATCTGCGTCAATCTGTGTCCATCTGCGGTTGAACTGTTTTTCTCTGCGGGTCGCCGTTTCTATCCGAGATTGAAAAACGCAAGTGTAAGAGGTAAAACTGCATTAATTTAATGGGGTTAAAAGGGTCCGGTCCCCCCTAGAACCAATGAATCGTTACGTTACTTATCTGCTCATGGGTCCGCCCGGCGGCGGCAAAGGCACTCAGGGTAAAATTCTCGGTAGTGTCCCAAGATTTTTCCATTTTGCTTGCGGTGAAGTGTTCCGCCAGCTGGATACACGTACGCCCATCGGTAAAAAATTTATCGAATACTCAAGTAAAGGCGCACTCGTTCCCGACGATCTTACTGTCGAGCTATGGCATCAAAGCATCGATGCTCAGGTAGTAGGCGCCCGGTACAAGCCCGATATCGATGTCTTGATTCTCGACGGCATACCGAGAAATGTCGTCCAGGCTGAACTGATGGGCGGGATGATCGATGTAAAACAAGTATTCCATCTCTCCTGTGCGAACCGTCGGGAGTTAGTGCGCCGGATTCGAAAACGCGCCTTAAAAGAGAATCGATTGGACGACGCCAGCGAATCGGTGATCCAGCATCGACTGGAGCTTTATGAAGAGGAAACGAAACCGATCCTAGATCATTTTGACGGGATGGTGACAAAGGTCGACGCGAGCCAGCCTCCGGTAAAAGTCTCCTTGGATATTCTTTCGAAGATCTGGGAGACCCGTAACGGATCACTGACATTCAACGCGTAACCGGGACGGAAGAGCGCATCCGCGCATCGGGGTAAGGCGTTCCGAGACGATGGCGTGTCCTCAGGGGTGGAAGGAATAGGACCCATAGGACTTATGTGACCTATATGTAATAGGCGTTTATCGGTCGGGGATTTTCGGCGTTGAGATACAGACGCGGGGTTCTCGGATGGCTTACTGCTTGCGCTGAATCGGGATCCAGGCGACGCCTGAGGTAAATTGAAATCGTGTCGATAAGTAATCCTTTTCGGGTCGTCTTTATGGGTAGCGGGGAAATCGGGCTTCCATCCTTACGATGGCTAGCAACCGCTCCAGATGTGCAACTGGTCGGCGTTGTCACTCAGCCGGATAAACCGGTGGGTCGATCGCAGGAACTGACGGCACCGCCGACCAAAGAGCTAGCGACCAAACTAGGGGCGCCGGTTCTGCAGCCGGTTCGGGTGCGTAAACCTGAGGCACTGGCGGAAATCCGGGCGCTCGCGCCTGATCTGATTGCGGTGATGGCTTACGGGCAGATCTTGCCGAAAGCTCTTTTGGAGATGCCGCAGATCGCTTGCCTTAATCTGCATGCTTCGCTTTTGCCTCGGCATCGAGGCGCAGCTCCGATTCAATCCGCGATTTTATCGGGGGACAATGAAACCGGGATCACATCGATGCATATGGCTGAGGGACTTGATACCGGCGATATTATCCTCAAGCGGTCGATCCCAATTCACCGTCGTGAGACCGGCGGCTCACTCCATGATCGATTGGCTAAGCTCGGTCCGATAACCCTCGAGGAAACCGTCGCCCGGTTAGCGGCTGGGACCGCACCCCGCATCCCGCAGGATGAAGCCCAGGCCAATTACGCGCCGAAACTGGATCGTGATTCCGGGCGGATTGATTGGTCGCAGCCGGCATTTTATCTGGATCGATTGGTCCGCGCCATGCATCCGTGGCCAGGCGCATATACGCTGCTCAATTCGTCCAGCGGTCCACTCCGACTAAAGTTGCAGCGGGTATTGCCGATGCATCGATTAGCCGGCAAACCGGGAATCGTAATAAAACAGGTAAATCGCGGAATTATCGTCGGCGCCGGCGAAGGAAGTCTCCTACTCCTTGAGGTCCAACTGGAAGGCAAACGGCGCATGAGCGCCACCGAGTTCGTCCGCGGATTCCCATTGCCCATCGGGACCGAATTTGGGGGAACGGTGGAAACGTCGTGAGCGTGCGGGACGCCGAGGCATGCGGGAACGTCGGGAGGGCCTAGAAAGAACGAGAGTGCGGTAGCCTCGATAGCATCTTGGACGAGAGGCGATCGAGCGCCCATCGACAGAAAGACCGACATGCCTGACCGCAACCTAGGGCAGCGGTTGGAAAGTTTCCATGAACGATACAGGCCGGAGACCTCCTAGCTCCTCCTTTCGCCTCCCGCAGCGGACTTGTCCAAGCCCGGCCCGCCCAACCCATCTTCCCTACTCCCCATCGTTCTCAGACAAATTCAATTCCTTGAGCCGGCGATGCAGGGTGCGACGACTGATGCCGAGTTTTTTAGCGGCCTCCGTCCGGTTGCCATGGGTTTCCTCCAACGCTCGCATAATGAGCCGCATTTCGTTGTTATGCAGATTCATTTGGCCAGTGATCTCGCCCAGTTTGCCCGGAGGGGAAAAACGCGCCTGGGTGATCGTTAAAGGCAAATCGTTAAGAGCGATCTGGCTGCCCGTAGCCAACGTTACTCCGGAATCAATCGCACCTTTCAGCTCGCGGATGTTACCCGGCCAATCGTACATTAAGAGTGCGTCCATCGCTTCGGGCGAAAGCGGTCGAAAGGGTTTGTTGTCGCGCTGGCTGACCTCTTTCAGAAAGGCATTCGCGAGAAGAGGTATATCTTCTTTCCTTTCTCGCAGCGGCGGCACCCGGATCTGGACGACGTTCAGCCGATAATACAGGTCCTCTCGAAACTTCTTCTCGTTCACCAGCCGTGGCAGATCAACATTGGTCGCCGCAATTAGACGGATATCAGTCTTGATGCTTTGATTCCCGCCCACGCGTTCGAAGATCCCTGGATCCAGGGCGCGCAACAGCTTAATCTGAACGTTCCCATCAATTTCGCCGATTTCGTCCAGGAAAAGCGTGCCGCCGGCAGCTTGCTCGATTCGTCCGATTCGTCGTTCGCTGGCGCCGGTAAACGCACCTTTCTCATGACCGAACAGTTCGCTTTCAACGAGCTGCGGCGAAAACGCAGAACAATTAAACGCAATGAACCGGGTCTTATTGCGATGGCTCAAGTAATGGATGGCTCGCGCAATCAGTTCTTTACCAGTCCCGCTTTCACCCAGAATTAAGACCGTCGCTCGGCTGGGAGCGACCTGGCGGATAGTATCGAGAATCCGATGCATGGCCGGCGATTCACCGATTAAATTCTCCAAGCCAAACCGGTCACGCACCTCTTGCTTGAGTTGCTGGTTCTCTTGCTCGAGACGCTGGCCGTTGATTGCCCGCCGAATCTTCATTCCCAATTCGTCCAGATTGATCGGCTTGGTCACGAAGTCGTAAGCACCTTTGCGCATGGCTTCAACCGCAGTGGCGATTGATCCGTAAGCTGTCATCAGAATGCAGAGCGGGGGCCGGGCGCGTTGCAGAACTCGCTCGATCAAAGCCATGCCGTCTTCGCCGCCGAGTCTTAGATCAGTCAGCACCAGATCAACACGATCGGCCTCGAGCACATTGAGGGCCTCGTCGATATTGCCGGCCGTATAAACGTCGAAGTCGTCTTCTAACGATTGGCGCAAACCTTCCCGCGTGTGCTTTTCATCGTCGACGATAAGGATCGTACCCTGCATGTAAGAAACCGGCGTAAGCTAAAAGATGACACTAAGTGGCTGGATGCCAAGTGAGCGATTGCGGGCCTTGAGCGGTGGCTTGAAAGTAAGCAGTAATCAGTAATCACCAATCAGTTGCGTATCGGAAGTCCCGGCGCTGGGAGGGGAGCCGCTTTTATCGGTTGGCAGTTCTGTAAGTTCGCAGCAGGCGGCTCCCCTCCCAGCGCTCGGTCTTCCGATACGCACTGATCACTGATTGCTGATTACTTCCGTGCCACCGCTCATCACTCCTTCATCGAGCCGGGCTCGACTACCGCAGCCCCGCGATCTTGCAACAGCCGCGTGCGTTTATCGCCGTGGGGAAGATGGATGCTGACACGGACGCCTTTGCCTTCGTTGCTCTCAATCTCGATCTCACCGCCGTGTTCCCGGACGATGCGTCTGACGATGAGCAACCCGAGGCCGGAGCCGGACGATTTGGTAGTGAAGTATGGCCGAAACACTTTACTCATATCTTGGGAAGAGATTCCGCCTCCGGTATCGCTGAAAGAAACGGACACATAGTTTTCGTCCTGCCAAGACTTGATATAAAGAATACCGCCGGTCTTCATCGCTTGGAAGGCATTCTTAATGATGTTGTAAAAGGCCTGTTTGATCTGATCGCGATCCACCTCTACCAGCGGCAAGCCACGATCCAAGTCCATTTCGACCAGGATATCGCGATCCTGAATCTCGGGGCGCAGAAAAGCCATCGACTCCTCGATCAGGTCGTTCAACCGATGAGGCTCAAACGCCGGTGTGGTTGGACGAATCGCTCGCAAAAACTGATGGACAATTGAGTCCAGCCGCTGGATCTCAGCCCGCGCTACGGTGAGAGAATTTTCAATCGCTTCCCGGGTCGCCGCTGGCACCCGGCCCAGTTTACGCTCGATCAATTGTAGGTGAATATTGAGCGAGTTCAGGGGATTACCTATCTCATGGGCCACCCCGGCCGCTAACATGGTCAACGCAGAAAGCTTTTCGCTTTCAATGGTTCGTTCGGTGCTCCGTCTATCTTCGGTGATATCACGTAGGATCACCGCGAAAGCGACTAGATCCTGGATCACCGTGGTGTACCCGGGTACTGGCTTATCTAGATAAAGGGGTGCCACGTAGAAGTTCAGGAATCGATGCTGCGGATAAAACACTTCGATGTCCCGGCTTACGGTGTTTTCACTGGAGCGAAGCGCGCTCCAGCTCAACCCCCGCAAGATGTCATCGATCGGCTTGCCGATGGCGTGATCCGGTTCGGCTACGCCAAAGAGTTGGGCGGCGGCAGCATTCAGAAATTGAATCTTTCCTTGAGTGTCGGTCACAATGACACCCTCTTGTAAGGCATCAAAGATTCGCTCCAGAAACCCTTTTTCGTGAGCGAGCCGGGTAAGATAATTCTGAACCTCCTCCGGTTGAATCCGGCGGATGCGTTCAATCAGCTTATCGAGAAAGCCCGCCTTCATTGAAGATTGAGATTCGAGACTTTGCGTAGAGCGGCGCTCAACAAGGCCGGCGGCAAATCCACGACTTCAACGCCGAGATCGTCCGACGGTTGCCAAGTCTCTGCCGGGAGCGGTGCACCAAAATGGACTTGGTTGATGTCGATTTCACCCGACCAAATCCCGCTCCGGATTTTCAAGTGTTCGACCCCGTAGTCGTTTTGCCGGACCAGCGCATCGATGATCACTTGCGGGACTCCTAGCTCCTTTTCTAGAGTGGGGTCAGTCCGAAATTCCAGATCCCAGGCGGGGGCACCGCAGGAATCGGTCACGCTATTGAAACGCAATATCCGGAACATTGCCGGGAGCAAGATAATCTCCTGATCAGAAAGGGGTAACCGAAAATCTGGCGCGTGGCCACGTTTCTCCGCGTTGGGTGCAGTCGCTACCACTTCGGCACCCAGTTCCCTCGGATAAACCCATACTCGTTGGCCGTTCCGACAAACGATCATCCGATGATCCGGATTGCTGTTTTCCAGGCGGAGCTTGTCAGGGCACTGAAAGCTAATCTTGACCGGTTGATTTAGTAACGTTCCGCACGCTTCCGAGTTGGCGCCTTCGATCGAACGAATCACAACTTCCATTTCCGCCGACTTGTTGCCGGACTTCGCAGAGAACAGAGCCAGGTAGGGTTGGAGGACGCGCGCAAGAATGTCGTAGCGATTCGGCGCAGCCAAGCATGCAGCCGGAAAAAGCACGCAGACGGCCAGAATCAGGCGTGGTGCGCCAGAAAACATATCGGCAAATTAGTAGCCTGCCTCGTTGAAAAATGCGCGTCCATTTTTGAGCAAGATCAGCGTTGCGAGGATTCTTGCGGGTTAGTTCTTTTCTGGCTAAACTGCGAGGCAATGATGCATAAGGAACTGTGTTAGCGCCGAACTTGCTGCTAGCTGCCCAATCCGGCGGGTTCCTTTACGCGTTTACCGAGGCCACCTTTGAAGGGAAATTAGTCCTCGCAGTCCTTTTCATTGCTTCGATTTTCAGCTGGTCCGTCATGGTAACGAAAATGAGGATCGTCCGGCTTGCTAGGAAACAGAATGACCGGTTTTTGCAACGCTTCCGGTCCGAACGGCAACCTTTGCACCTCTACGAATCGCAGGGACGATTCGATGGTTCTCCGCTTTTCTCGATTTATCGAGCGGGTTGTCGGGAGCTAACCCTGCACCTGCTCGGGGCCACTGAAGTCGACGAGACCTTTCGAGCTCGCCTGGATGTAGCGGAACGAATAACACCGTCTCAGATGAACGTCGTCACCAGCGCGATGGAACGAGCCGTCGGTGAATCCGCGCTACGTTTGGAATCGCAAATGATTCTACTGGCAACCGCAGTTAGTGGTGCTCCGTTTCTGGGGCTGCTCGGAACGGTCTGGGGCGTCATGGACACATTCTCCGGCGTTGCGCTCGCGGGTTCGGCGAGTCTGCAGGCAATGGCTCCTGGAGTCTCCGGCGCCCTCGTTACGACCGTAACCGGTCTGCTGGTCGCGATTCCGGCCATGTTCGGCTACAATTTTCTGGTTACCAGTATCCGTTCTCTTATCGTCCAAACCGATAATTTTGCCGCCGAACTCGCGTCTGAGTTCGAGCACAAGTATGTCAACCACGGAGGCCGATCGCTCGTTGCCAAGTAGTCATGCGCCGTTTTTCGGATCGTCCAACCATGCACACGTTGACCGAGATCAACGTGACTCCCTTATTGGACCTCGCTTTTGTGTTGTTGATCATCTTCATCATCACGACGCCATTGATGGAAAACAGCGTCAATCTGGTGGTGCCGAGCAGCGCGCAGGCCAATCAATCGGTAAATCTGGCCGAAACCCAGACCATTTCGATCGATAAGGACGACAACCTTTCTCTAAACAACGAGCCGGTTGACCCAGCCACGCTAGAGGAACGGTTAGTTGCCCTGCATACCGAAAAGCCGGAAGCGCCCGTCATCGTTCGCCCGGACAGGTCGCTGAGCGTCCAACAATTCGTTGCGGTAATGGACATTCTACAGCGAGCGCAGATCTCGAAGGTCGGCGTGGCGACTCGCCCGGACGAACCTCAATGATGCCGGAAGAGGAGGGCGAGTTTCGTGGATCCGGTGGGTTCACACGAAACGTAGTCATCATCGCTGTCCTTCACTTGATCGGGCTTTCGGTCATTCTGGTGCTGACGCTGCACCCGGCAAAGAAACCGGAAGAACAGTTGGTCTGGATGAACCCCGGGTCGTTCGGTAGCAACGACGCCGGCAGTCCCGCTGCGAGCAACAATACCCCGGAACCGGAGGACACGGAAACGACGACACCGACCCCGGTCCCGCCAACCCCGGAGCAACCCACGCCACCGCCGCCGACTCCATCGGAGACTCCCCCTCCAGCGACACCACCGCCCTCTGAACAGCCAAGTGAGTTACCTCTGCAAACCCCGACTCCGACGGCAACCCCAACTCCAAAGCCGACTCCTCGGGTAACGCCAACGCCGAAGCCTAAGCCGACCCCGACGCCGACTCCAAAACCGACGCCGAAGCCCACTCCGAAACCCAGTCCCACCCCTAAACCCACTCCAAAACCGACGCCAAAAGCAAAGCCAAGCGCCAAACCCACCGCCAAGCCAACGGAAAAGTCGACGGCTTCGCCTAAACCGAAAGGGTCCGCCTCTAACACGCCGAAACCAAGTGCCACCCCAAAGTCGAAAGGAGCAACTGAAGGAGCTAATGAGAACAAGAACAACTCCGGTGAGGAGAAAAATCACTCTGAAGGCAACGGCAACAAGTCTGAGAAGGAGAACGGCTCCGGAAATGGCGAAGGGCAAGAACACGGAAAAGGCTCGGGTAACGGTGAGGCTGACATCGGTCTTTACGCTGAGGTCATTAAAAATCGGTTCCAGAGCGCATGGAACCAGCCTCATGGCGAAATCCCAGCGGGCACCACGCTCGTAGTTAACGTCCGCCTGAAGATTCAACCGGATGGTACCGTGACCGAATTCACGATTGTCGATGGCTCCGGTAACGCCGTCGTCGATGATTCGGTCAAGGAAGCGGGGCAGAAGATCACTAAGCTGCCGCCGCCGCCTGGTGGGGGGACGTTTACGCCGATTATACGGTTCGAGCTGGGAGACTAGGGGGGAATAGTAATCAGTGATTGGTGAGAAGTGAGAGGTGATTGGTGGCGCCTGCGGCACATATCCCGAAGGGATTAAAGGACTTAGCCTGGGGTTTTAACCCCAGGAAATGATCGAATATCAGGGTCGCCCTGACAGGGGCGAAAGAGGATCGGCGCCGGAACGGTGGGTGCGATTACAACGTCCTTCCGCCCCTTTGGGGCGGAGCCTCCTGGGGTTAAAACCCCAGGCTGAGTCCTTTAATCCCTTCGGGATATTCGCCTTCGGGCGTACTCTCACTTCTCACTTCTCACCAATCACCAATCACCAATTACTGATTACTGATTACTGATTACTAGTGAGATCGAGCAGACACCCGGCGCTGATCAAAAAAAATATGCAATCACCAGGGGCAACCAAGCGTCTTCCATTACGGTTGCTTCTATGGCACCCTTTTGATTAGTTACCGCGACGACCACCATGGCCGAAGCCGAGAATTACCAGCATTATCAAGTACTGAGGCGCGAAGACGGAAGCCTCTGGGAATTGGGTAAGGGCGCAATGGGTATCACCTATAAAGCGTTCGATACCAATCTGCGCTGCACGGTTGCGCTGAAGGTGATCAATAATACCTACCTGAACAGCGAGGTCGCCCGCCAACGGTTCCTTCGAGAGGCGCGAGCGGCCGCTGCCTTGCGCCATCAGAACGTTGCTTCCGTTTTCCATCTCGGCTCTGACCACGATTGCTACTTTTATGCCATGGAGTTCATCGACGGGCAGACCGTCGCCTCCTACATAGAGAAAGTAAAAAAGGGTCCGCTTGATCCGATAGAGGCACTCAACATCTGTCTCCAGGTCACTCGAGCATTAGCAGCTGCCGCCCGGCAACATCTAGTCCACCGCGACCTAAAGCCGGCAAACCTGATGCTGGTTGACGAAGACGGCGATCGAATCGTCAAAGTGATTGATTTCGGGCTGGCCAAGAGCGCGAAGACCGAAGGGGAAGACTCCGGTACGCTCACTCAAGCAGGCGGCTTTGTGGGAACCCCACATTTTGCCAGCCCGGAACAATTGGAAGAGCGAGATATCGACATCCGTTCGGACATTTATTCTTTAGGGGTAACGCTCTATTACATGTTGACTGGGCGTCCACCATTCTCAGGCTCGGTCCCACAAATCATGAGCCAGCACCTGTATAAGCCGGTGCCGCTCGAACCCCTGCAGAACCAGCCACAATGCGTTGTGGATCTGGTGCTGAGGATGATGGACAAGGATCGGGAAAAACGTCCACAAACCCCGAGCGATCTACGGCAAGAAATCGTTGCCTGCCTCGAACAGCTGCAGATTGGTTCCGTGCCGGCGCCATCGATAAGCGGCCAAACCGTAGAAACCGGGCAGACCGATACGGTGGCTACCGGAGACGTCGCTCTGGCGGGAGCGAGCCAACCGCTGGGTGCTCAAACGATCGTCGGCGAGCGCTATCAGCTCGTTCGGGAAATTCAGGATGTGCCTCAAGGGAGAAAATTTTATGCCCACGATCTTCGGCAAGCTCGCGGAGTTTCGCTTTTAGTTTTCAGCGAAAAATTCCTCGCTGATAAGCCAAAATTCACCTCGGTCGAACAGGAGGTGGAGAAGCTACAACAGTTTCCGCACGAATCCCTTCGGCAAGTATTCTCACTGGAAAGCACAAGCGAACATTCCTATCTCATCGAGGAGTTCGTGGTTGGCCCGACACTGCTGGCCATTCTGCGCGCACGGGGCGAGTTAACCGCGCAAGAGCTGTCCGCGGTGCTCGACCAACTGGCTCCGCTGGCCGATCACGCAGCGGCGCACAGCCTGCAGTCAGTAGATCTAACCCTCAATGGGGTTCAACTGACCTACCCAGGCCTCATTCAGGCGGCCATCACTCCTGGTCTATTACAGCAGCCGCTTTCTACCTGGCCCCCCTTTACCATCAAGGTCGCAGCTCTGGATTTTTCCGTTTCAGCTGGCGATTCGGCTGCGACTTGGTCTGGGGGAGCGACTCTGGTGGAAAATGTTGGAACCGGCGGAGTAAAATCCTCTTACGTTCGGCTGCTAAGCCTACTTACCTACGAACTGCTGGGTGGCCCACGAGGACCGGTCGAGTCCTCGGGCCGAGTCAGCCCAGTTTCGGGTCTGTCCGAGGCCGGGAACGCCATACTCAAGCGAGGAATTGCAGATGATTTCCCTTCGGCGGTCGAGTTTTCCGACGCGCTCCTCAGGGTCGTGCGTGGCGAGGAATCGGCTTCCACCGGGGTACCAGCAAGTCTGACCACAGCCACGCCGCCAAGTCATGCTCCGGTGGCGGTAAATCCGCCAACCCCAGAATTCGTTCCGGTAACCGCCGCGCAGACACCATCAGGCTTTTCGACAAAGACGCCACAGACTCAGGTAACACCGCCAACTCGTTTCCCGGCTCCAGACTCAACGTCTTCCGGCGGAGCCACCGGTGGTCCCCCACCTTTACCGACCCAATCGCCGACGGCGCCGAGTCCCAAACGCTCCAGGATCTCCGTTATCGGTCTGATCCTTATCTTTCTTCTAGTCGGCATCATCCTCACACTGCTGAGTGTAGGCGGCTTTTTTGTTTGGCAAATGATCAACAATTTCCAGGGCCAGAACATTGTTCAGGTCACTCCCACGCCAACCCCGATTCCGACACCGGTCATAACGCCGACGCCGAGGCGGATTACGCCGACGCCAACTCCAACCCCAGTAGTAACCCCGCGTCCGGCGACACCCACGCCGACTCCCATTGCGACACCAATTGAGACGCCACAACCAACCCCGATCTCGACTCCTTCCGCAGCGTCGACTCCTGAGAACCAGCTGGCCATCGCCTTGAAAGCGGCAGATGACCTGGAGCGCGCCGGCGACTGGGCGGGCGCCATGAAACAATTTAATAACATTCTGGAGCGATATCCCGCCGCTGAGGCGGAGACCCGGCAACGCCTGGAGAATCTGCTTTCCGAAGTTCGTTCCAGTAAAACGAAAGTTACGCCCAACAACTTCCCGAGTGTTCAACCTGACCTAGAGACGGCGGCAAAAGCAGGCGTGGTTCAAGCAATGCTGTTGCTGGCAGAGAATACCGTCAGCACTCAGGTCCCGTATGCGCTCGACTGGTACGAGCAAGCTGCCGCCAAAGGTAACTTGACGGCTAAACGCGAAGCCGGTCTGTTACTGGCTCGGCATCACAACTCGGCGGACGACGCGAAAGCATTCGAGTACCTGAAAGAGGCCGCGGACGCCGGCGATGCCTACGCTAAGTATTGCGTCGCCGAATGTTATTACTACGGGAAACTTGTCACGACTGACGAAAACAAGGCGTTGAACTATCTTCAGGATGCAGCGGCGCTGCGAAATGCGCCGGCGATCGACCTGCTCGGATCCTATTACCGAAAGGTTGGAAAATACGAATCCGCGATCGCTTATTACCAGCAAGCAATCGCCATGCAGTATGCACGATCAATGGCAAATCTGGGGGTGATGTACTTGCTCGGAGAGGGAGTCACCAAAGACGTGCCACGAGCGGTCAATTTATTTAAGCTGGCCGCCGATCACAATGATGAGGTCGGACTTTATCTCTACGGCACCGCGTTGACCGAAGGGATCAACGGAGTCAAAAACCATGCCGCTGGCGTTGGTTATATCAAAAGAGCAGCTGAGATGGGACATCCGCTAGCGATAGAATGGTGCCGGAAGAATAAGGTGCCTTTCGACTCAAACCAGCAGGCTCCTTCGAATAACAATAACAATCAGGTCGATCAGCCTAAGGGGCGCTAGGGACGAGCCGCGCTCGTCCGATGGGAAGGTGATTGGTTAAAAGTGATTGGTGATTGGTGCGGCGATCAGTCCACGGCTAGATCTCGGTCAAATAGCGCCGCAGCGAAATCCTAGAGTCACCTAGGCTCAACTTGAAACGCGACTTCTCGCCGCTCCAATCACCAATCACCTGTCACCAATCACCTTGGACGAGGCAAGCTCGTCCCTGCCGGTGTAAAACGAGCTTGAGCCTGCAGGCTGGACCCGGTTAGTTTTGGTGGTTCGACCCTATATGAAACGAAGTCTAACTACATCTGTCTGCGTCACCATGCTCGCCACCATTGGGTTCACCAGCTGTGAAAACATGTCGCCGGAAACCACCGGCGTACTTGCTGGGGTGACCTCAGGCGCGCTCGCTGGAGGAATCGCGAAGGCCGCAGGCGCAAACAATGCCACTGCCGTCGCCATCGGCCTAGGAACAGGAGCTGCCGTTGGTGCGATCGCTTACGTCATTGCTAAACACGAGGCCACGGAAAGACAGCGTCGCATCGCGGAAGAACGAGCCCGATTAGCCTACGAACAAATGTCCGCCGAACGCAAAGCTCGGGTTAAAAAGCGCCGTTATATCGCGGTCGCAACCGTTCAGGAGAAGACCGATAAAGGCGCTAAAAGTGTCATGATCTATGACACCGAGTCGAAGCAGGTCGTAGGAAACAACGTCTATGATGTGAAAACGGCTCCGAAAGACGGTCAAGTTCAGAAATACGACAGTTATTCTGTCGAATACGTAGGATCCTAGAAACGCCTGGAACCATCCGGCGGCAGCTGGACATGGAGCGTCCCTCGGGACGGGGGGTCGAGAATCGAAGCCATCGGCCTCCCTTGTTGTAGGCGTTTCTTGAAGTAGTAGTTTGTAGACAAAAGGAGACAAAGCCGGTTTTTTGCGCTTGTATTTGCCGTTCTCGGCACCCGCAGCCGTGGAGGTAATACCAGCGCAACCGGCGGTTTTACAAGGATATGCGATTTGGCCATCGTAGCTTTGAGCAGAATGGGCAGCGTCTAGACGAAGTGATCGATCTGGAGGCAGGGACGCGAATGATTGTGAGCGATCACGGCGCCGAACTCGTCAGCCTGGCTAAACACGCCCCAGCCGAAGAGTGGATCGGGTACCTGTATCGGGACGCAGATGTCAGCACCCCGGCTAGCGGATGGAAAAGCCACGCCACCGTGATGGGATATTATATCCATCGGCTGGTGGGTGAACACACCTTGTACGAAGGCGAAGAGATCCGAGGAGGGAATCATAGCCTCATTCGGACAAAAGTTTTCGCCGCTCCCGGACTGACCATCACCCCAGACAGCGCCACTTTAACCTATCGGCTACCCGTAGAAGCGATTGATAAGAAAGAATATCCCCGTCAGGTCTCATTCCAGGTGGCCTATGTATTGTCCGGTCAGGATCTGACCGTGGTTTTTTCTTTTACAAATCACGAGCAAAGCCGCCCGGCTCATGTCAGCTTCGGGCTTCATCCGGGCTTCCGGGTCAGCTCGATCGACGACGCCCGGATTATTCTTCCGCGCGGCAAATATCGTCGCTATCTGGCTCCCGGTAATTTCTTGAGCGGGGAAACCGTCGAGTTCAGTTCCGCGGGCGATTCGTTTCCCTGTAAACCCTTTGAACTACCGGATTCGTTCCTAATTGAGCCGCTTGAGGTTGACGAAGCGGTCGTCAAGCTTCAAGACCTGAAAGAAAAACGGGAAGTGCAAATCGACCTTTCCGAAGCGCCTTTTTTTACTATCTGGAGTGATCTTAACCCTTTCATTTGTATTGAGCCATGCTGGGGACTGCCCGACCATCAAAAGCAAGAGCCTTTCGAAAAAAAGGTGGGAATCCAAGTGATCCCGCCTCAGGGAACTCTTACGCGTCAGAGCAGTTTTCGATTTCTGTAAAGGCCGCGGGCCCAACTGGGCTTAACCTTGACGCCGATTCATCCGGCGCACTTCCCCCGGACTATCTATGAACGTCATTCAAACCCTCCGGCACCGAGCCGAACTTCAACCTGGGGTACCGGCTATCGTCGACCGGACGTTCTGGGGAGATCGAGTTCTCACTTACTCGGCGCTTAATCGTTCAGTCGACTTTCTGGCGCTGCGTCTTGATGAAGAAGGCATCAGAAAAGGGGACCAAGTCTTGATGCTCTTAGACCCTAGCCAGGAGCTCTATTTGTTCTTGCTGTCCCTTTTGCAAATTGGGGCCGTACCGACCTTATGTGACGCGTTAACCGGCCTGAAACCGTTCGGCCAATGGGTGGAACAGTGCCGGCCGGCAGCATGTGTCTTACCCCAATCGAAGTGGCTGGCTCAACGCTTCCATCGGCAGCTTCGCTTAATCCCGAAGAAACTCTTCCCGCACGCGTTCCGCTTCGAAAACCGGATTTTACGGATTGGAAAATTTGGCACTCCGACGGAGCTGCCCGAAACGGATCTGGCCCTGATCGAAATTAAGAGAGGCACCGCCGGAGGACTAGATGCTCGCGGATGGACGCAGCCACAACTGGCGCGTTCAGTCCAGCGTCTGGTGGGCCACCTAAAGATGAAAGCGGGTGAAATCGATCTCTGCGATTGGCCGTTACTTTTGCTAGCCAATTTGACCGCGGGTGTGACCAGCGTCGTCCCGGTCCGGCCAGGTCTCCTCTCACACAGTACCCGGAGCCAACAGGTCGAGAAGTTCCAGCCGGCTCGGGTCACAGCTCCGGCCGCCTTTCTCTTGCATTACCTACGCAAAAGCTCCTCGCCCTTACACAAGATCTTCGTTCTCGATGCTCCGTTGCCGGCCGACAGCATTGAATTTTTCGTTCGCTGCCAACAATTCGCTAATGTCGAGCTGCTCTTCGGGCAAGACTTACCCTTGGCCGCTTGCTCCTTGAACGAGTATCAAAGCGTGGGTACGACGCGTTGGGTGGGCGAGTTTTTCGACGATGTTAAAATCCGAATCGAACCTGCGCACCCCGGTCCAAATGGCGGCGGCGAAGCGACAACCGCAAAATCGCCCGACTCGCGCTCCGGAGAACTTTTGGTTTCCGGCGACTTCTTTCCTAAGCCACTGGATCTAAACGGCGAAATCGATTCCTCGCGCCTCGCCCAGTTCGAGCACGGCGAACAATGGCTTAAGACCGGCCTACAAGGCTCGCTGGACCAGCAGGACAAGTTCCGGCTGGCCGGGGAATAAATGTCTCACGCAAAGGCGGTAGGGCGAGCGCCGGGAGGGGAGCCGCTTTGTGGCCGAGCAGATCGATCTGGCTGGTAGGGCGAGGCTCCCGAATCACCGCGGACCCTTCGCGAAGGAACTCGTGTAGGAGACAGAGTCGGCATTGATCACGTTCTCCCCTGCGAAAAATAACAGGTCTTTCGGGAGCCTCGCCCTAGCGGAAGACAGACCTATCGAGCTATAAAGCGGCTCCCCTTCCAGCGTGTGCCGCTTCATCCCTAACCTCCTGACTCCTCTCCCTCACTCCGTCAAATACCCAGTCACACTGGGTTTCGAGACATGCACAATGTTATAGAGATGCGCATTCACCGTCCCGTTTAGGTCAGGCCGTTCCTTCAGTGCGGTCAATTCCACCAGATCCCAGGTGACAGCATCAAGGGCAATGGCGCGGACGAGGGTCGACGGCGGCGCCTCGCGTTCACGCCGCGATTCCAGGAACCGGCCGACCTTGGCTTTGCGCGGGATGCCGACGATTTGTTTCAAAAGAAAACGTGTCTCTTGCACCGCGTCGAAATCGCCCGTGATGTCGTGCAGTAGCCAGGTTCGAGCGCTGGGTCTGGCGAACACGTCCGAATAGTTGCCGAATCTGTCTCCTTCCAGGAACTCTCTCAACACGACCGGGTCGTGCCAAATGTAGGTCGACACATATTCATTAGTGGGCGCATCCGGACGCGCATTTAGCGCATAGAATTTAACCAAAATACCCGGCATCCGATCGAAGACCGGTGCGACTTCGCTGATGCGCTCCCGAACGCCTTTGATGTCGTAGTCATCCGGGAGCGGAGTTTCATATTGGAGAAGCAATGCATTAGAAAAATTAGGTGCAAGCATGAAGCAATTTCCGGGGAAAACCATTATTAATCAATTTTGATCTTTTTGAGCGAAATGTTAAGTTTCGCTCAAGTTGCAATTGCCCCTACTTGAGCTTGATCTGTTGCGGACGCTCATCGCCGCGGTAGACCGAGGGACCCTCAGAGAAGCGGCCCGCGTCATTGGCCGGACCGAGTCCGCGGTCAGTCTGCAAATGAAGCGGCTGGATGAATTAGTCGGAGTTAAACTCCTGGAGAAACGCGGTCGCAGTCTTCGTTTGACCACAGCGGGCGAACAGCTGGTTGACTACGCGCGACGGTTCATGGACTTGAATTACGAAGCGCTACAAGCCGTCTCAGGATTTCAGATCGAAGGCCGAGTACGGCTCGGCCTGGTCCAAGATTTCGCCGAGGGTACGTTACCTAACATTCTGGCGGCGTTCTCCAGAGCGCACCCCTCGGTTGAGCTGGAAGTGAAGGTGGAGAGATCATGCGACCTGGCGACCCTCTTCTTGCAGGATAGTCTGGACTTAATGCTTTTCTTTTGCCTGGGACGCCCACCGGCTCGCATAGCCAGTACCCTGGTCGGGTCAGCTCCGATGGTTTGGGTCTGGCGCGAACCCTTGACCATCACCGATGAGATCAGGCTCATCCTATTTGAACCGCCTTGCGTGTTTCGACGAACCGCATTGAAACAATTGGCGGGACGCCGCTGGAAACAAAGCTTTCTAACCTCCAGTTTGTCCGGCACGTGGGCAGCTGTCCAAGCGGGTTTGGGAATCTCGCTGCGCAGCCCGATCGGTCTTCCTCGGTCGCTGAGCGCCGGCACGAACCTTCCAGGCCAGAAAGAACTCCCGCAAGTAAGTATCTATTTGGGCCGGAGAGAGCGTTCGCCGTCCGCGGCTGTCGACCGACTTCAGGTTGAGATTACCAAAGCGGTGCGCGAATCGTTGTCGGGGATGAACGCGTAGCGAGGTGGCGCGGATCGGACTTATGTGACCTATAGGCCCCGCGTGTACCGAGGGCTCGCGATGTTCCTTATTTGGCGGCCGCAGGAGTCAACGCCGGTTCTTCGGCGCCGCCGCGGCGAGCAAAAAAGTAGGAACCGACGACTAAAAGAGCCGCCAGAAACTGGGCTACCAGGGTCTCCACTGTCGGATAGACCGAGAACCAGACCCCGGCCCAATCCGGAATGCCGGAGAGCCAGTCAATCTTGGTGGTTGGGATCCAATGGGCTAATTGCATTTCCTGGGCTTGCTCTCCTACCATCACCAGCAACACCACTCCGAGTAGGAAACCGGTCAATACCAACATCTTACGATAAGGGAGCCGGCGATGAGCCACAAAAGTCAGTACTCCGATCAACGCTGAAAAGATCAGGCCGAGCAACGCTCCGAAGAGCACAGGCTGCCATCCCATTTTCAAGTAGTAGCTTTGCAGGAAAAGAACGACCTCAAAACCTTCGCGATACAGGGAAGTGAACCCCAGGAGTCCAAGGCCCCATATTAAACTGCGCTTGGTGATTTGGGAGTTCTTTGCGCCCGTCTGCAGATCTCGTTTCCGGCGGTTGTGGAAACAGATCCATCCTCCCCAATAGACCTTGTGAAAGAACCAATTCATTACGACCAGGAGCACGATCACTGCTAGTAACCCGGTACCCGCCTGCAGATCGAGCGCAGGAATGCTCTGGTTCAAATCGCTAATGATTCCTACCGCCACAAACCAAGTAACGATGGTAACGCCAAACCCAACCCCGGCACCCGCTACGACCGGGCCGCGATGCGATTCTCGTTCACCGACCATGTTTGCCATGATCGCCGAGAGAACCAGAATGCACTCGAGTCCTTCGCGAAAAACCAACACCCCGATATCAAAGATGCCCGAAATTCGATTCGTATCCGGCAGCGTCGGATCTGGGGAGCCCTGAGCCGTGATACCCTGCCAGACCAAGACTGAAGCAACGACCAGGGCCGCAAATGCGACGAACCAGAGCGGCAAACGGAAAGACTGCTTGGCCGGGTGCTCGTTAACGACGTAGGTAACAGAAACTCCGCTGTCCATGGCAACAGTTGAGAATGAATCTCATTAGCGGCGTCGTCAACCAAAGATTTTTGAGGGAATCCTCTGAACGACGCGCTCGCCCCGGAGTTTGATGAAGAGAATAGCCGCAACAGACGTCGCCAAGGCTATGTCGGTCAAGAAAGAACGCAAAAAAAAGTCTAAGACGCTAAAAACCGCCTGCCTCGCAAACAAAATCGGCCGGTAGGGCGAAAATCTCGGCGCGGATATGAGGCAGCTACCTCGAACCGTCGGTTCGCGCCGGATTTGAGCCACACCGCTGATCGTCCACCACAATAGATGAAGGATTTCCAAAAGTGCGTTACGCGGGACGATGTAATTCGGGGTTCGGTGTAGCCGTGAGCGTGGATAAATCAGGGGTCGCGGCTCAAAACCGGCGCGCGCGATCGATATGACGAAACTCAGCGAGGGCGCGCCGAGTTTTTCGCACTACCTGTATAGACGTTGGCGCGCAACGTGATCTGTCTCGTAGAGACGGCTCGCCAGTCTTTCGACATAGCACACCCTGTGTCGGGAACCACAGCGCTGCTAACATTTTATGGAAGTTCCAGAGGCTCGCCCTACCGGAGATAGACCCTAACCGCTCTCTTGGTAATCCCGGTGAAGATCTCCCAAGCAATCGTGCCGGCTTTCCGGGCCAATTCCGAAGCTAATATCTCCTCAGTACCCTGGCGGCCAATGAGCACGACCTCATCGCCGAAAGTCACGTCCGGTACGTCGGAAACGTCTACCATGATTTGATCCATGGTGACTCGCCCAAGGACCGGGCAACGGCGTCCGTGAATTAGAACTTCCGCGTCCACATTGGAAAGATGGCGCGGATAGCCGTCACCGTATCCGGCGGCGATTGTTGCCACTTTGGTTTCGTGACTCGTGGTAAAGGTGCGGCCATAGCTAATATCCCTTCCAGCCGCCACCGTCCTGACCAGGATCGCTCTGGTCTTGAGCGAGAGCACTGGACGAAACAAAGGCTGAAACTCAGCCAGCGGCGAGACGCCATATAAAGCGAGCCCAGTCCTGACGATATCCCCTTTTTCTGCGGTCCGGCCAATGCGCAAAATCGCGGCGCTGTTCAGAACGGTGACCGGCAAGGCGCTAGAAAACTGCTTAGCGCCGGCGCGAAATCGCTTGAGCTGATCGACGGTATAATCAGGGTCATCATCGGCAACCGGGAGATGCGACGAGAGGGCGGTGACGCGAATTTGTGGCAACTGCGCGAGTGAATGAAATTCAGCCGCCGCCTCGGGGGTCCAAAGACCAATCCTACCCATGCCGGTATCGAATACAAAATGAACCTCCAATGGTTCACCGGTCACCAAGGCAGCTAACCGCCGCCCTTCCTCCGCAGTAGATAGAGTCGGGATGAATCGTTCTTGGACGACGACCGAAAGCTCCTCGGGGGTAGCTGGTCCGAGGATCATGATCGGCGTGTTAACGCCGGCTGTTCTGATCTCTTGAGCTTCGGCAACATTAGCTACGGCTAATAGGTCGATCTTATCGGCCAGTGCCACCGCAACCGCTGGTAACCCATGACCGTACGCATCTGCCTTGATCACCGCCGCGAAGCGCACCTCGGGAGCAACCCGCTCCTTGAGTTGCGCAAGGTTGGATTGAAAGGCGCGAAGGTCAATCTCCGCCCAGCAGCGATGGAGAGGATTCATCAGGGGAATGACAAATGACAGATGCCAGAAGACAAATGAAAAAAAAGATGGGTGCGACTTGCCCCGGTTACTTTCTGCGAGAAAACCAAAGCGCCGCCGTCACGGCTAGCAAGCCCAGGTTGCGAATCAATGGAACAATGGTGCCAGTGGTTTCCATGGCCCGTCCGAAACAGCCGCAATCGATAGCCAGACCGCGAACCATGGCGCTGAGCAGAGCGCCGCTAAATGCGACGAGCAAGATCGTCACCCAAAGCAAAGCGCCGCTCTCCAGTCTTCCTAAGAGAAGACAAATACCCAGGCAGAATTCCAAGGCTGGAAGAAAAACCGCCATGCAGGCGGCAACCGGCCACGGTACCAACTGGTAGTTCATGATTTGCTGGGTAAACGCGGCGGGATCGGCCAGTTTAGCGATCGCCGCGAATAGAAATAAGCCGGCTAAGATAGTTTTAAGGACGAGCCGGCCGATCCGGAACGCCACCAGACGGCGCCCCGCCTCCCCTGTTCCTCCGCTGCTCATCGACCTTCCAACTGTCCCTTTTTCCAAGCTTCCCAGCCTCCTTCCAAGTAGTGGGCATCCGCAACTCCGCTGGTGCGCAACTTTTCGGCGATCTCACGACTCAGCTGGCAAGACGTAGCGCTGCAGTACACAACGACCCGTTGACCGGGATTAAAATGATCCAAAAACTTGGGGAATTGCTGGTTCCAGTTCTCAAAATTCAAGCAGATGGCGTCAGGGATATGCTCGGCTACAAATTCCGTTTCAGAACGCGCATCGACCCACAGCACCGATCTTCCCCATTCCTTCGTCTGAGCCAGGCTGACTTCGTTCGGATCTTGAGGAGGGGCCAGGAACGAGGGCCGTTTCGGGTGAATTGCCGCTGTGGCGCCGGCTAATCCCAAAGCGACCAACAAAATCAACCCAGCTTGCCGCCAAACCGTCATTTCACCCTAGCGTAGGCGTAGTACGTTTGAGGGTTATCAGTTGGATAATCGGTCCTTACCAGCAATGTCGCGCTCTCGGGCCGGGTGGTGTTTTTCGGAGTAACCTTGACCTGCATTTCCAGGCCTGGACGTACTTCGCTCACTTCGATCTTAATATCGGGGTTATCGGAATCCACTTTGAGCAATTTAGCCGGAAACCCATCAGTGATCTTGATATCAATTGTTTTCGGGTTGGCCGGCTCACCTAGCGACCACATCACGAAGCTCGGACTTACCACCACCGCTTCGGGGATATCGGCCAGAAGCCGCAGTGCAGTCGGCAGTTTCGGATTGTCTTTGGTGGTCACCAAAATCGATTTTTCCTGGTGCCCAACTCTGGTCCCGATCTCCATCCGCGCCACGATTTCCCCGGATTCACCGGGGGCGTAATCGTTCTTGGTCAGAGCAGCGGTGGTGCAGCCGCACGACGTCTTAACCGCTTCGATCGTGGCGGTTTTTGACCCGACGTTGGTGAAGTGATACTTCGCTATCGCCTCGCTATCGCCAGGTTTCACTTTCACGGTTTGCTCCAAGGTATCCCATTTCAATTGCGCGAAAGCGGGGACCGCCAGGAATAAGCTCAGTAAGAGGGGAAGCCGCATGGGAGAATGACAGATGACAAATGGCAAATGACAAATTGTTTCTCAAAAAGACCCACTCGGTAGCGGCGACTGTCCAACCAGCGCCGCTGGCAATCCCGGCCAACACGCTAGCGCACCTTGCCCTTATCTGCGCATCGCATAAGCTGTCAGACAGCGATCGCGCATGGGTAGACTTTTCGTCGCACTCGATTTCCTGATCAATCTAGGTGGTCCGTTCGTAGTTTATATTCTCGCGGCGGACCACATGTCCAGTGCTGCTGCTTTGATGTGGTCCTCTGCGCCACCGATTCTTTGGAGCATTGGACAACTAGTTCGGACCCGGACGCTGGACGCAATCAGCTTGTTGATAATCGCCGGGATTGCGTTGTCCATAATCGCTACGTTACTAGGCGGTAGCCCACGTCTGCTCCTGATACGCGAATCATTCGTTACCGGAATACTTGGTTTGGTCTTCTTGGGATCATTGTTTTGGCCGAGACCGTTGATGTTCCAGATCGTCAAAAGCACGATTGCCAAACAAGCTGTCGGAGCTGAAGCCTTTGCCTCCAGATGGTCAATTCCTGGTTTCCGCCACACTTTCTATCTCATGACCACGGTTTGGGGAATCGGCTTGGTGGCGGAAGCGATATTGAAAATCGCTCTGGCATTCACTTTGGCGATCGAGCAATTCCTGGTGGTTTCACCGGTGCTTGGTTACGGCATCTATTTTGGCCTGCTCGGTTGGTCGTTCTGGTATGGCAACCAGAGACGGAAACTTGGGGAACGTCTGGCTGCATTGGCTGGCAAACCTGCCGGCAACGATAGCTAGGGTCCGGATCGCACCCGACAGCTGGTTAAGTTACGGCGAACTGTTCTTTCTGTTTAGCTGGCGCCTATTTAGGGAATTAATTTGTCATCTGTCGTTTGTCATTTGTCATTTCCCCATGAAGAACCCCGAGCTTGGCAATTTCCGGGTTGATGGTCCGACCAAAGGCGTTCCGGCCAGCAAAAAATCTCTCGACCGGGCTACTATTAACACCGCGGGTTGGTGTCTTTTTAACGAGGACGTGCCATTGCCCGCAGCTGTCTTATTAGAGACGGTCCTCAAACTGAACAGCCATTGGATGCGCGACTTCTTAAACAGATTCGGTGCGTCGATTGCTCCCCATGGAAAAACCACCATGAGCCCGCAGCTTTTCGACCTTCAGCAAGAGGACGGATGCTGGGGTATGACACTCGCGACTTGTCACCAGGTACAAGTGGCTCGCAGCCATGGGCTAAAAAGAATCTTGCTCGCCAACGAGATCGTTAGCCGGCCCGATATCGACTATCTGGTGCGCGAGATGGCGGCTGATCCGGAGTTCGACTTCTATTGCTACGCCGATTCGCCCGAATCGGTGGTCCGCCTTGCGGAAGGCGCCCGGCTCGGTGATCTACGTCGTCCAATCAAAGTGTTTATCGAGGTCGGGTTTACCGGTGGTCGTTGCGGGGTTCGATCGATTGACCAAGGTGTTGAAGTTGCGCGGTGTATCCGAGAGGTTCATCCAAATCTGGCGCTAGCGGGTGTCGCCGGGTTCGAGGGGCTCTATCAGGGGCGATTGACTGAAGATCGCGTTCAATTAGCGACCTCATTTCTGCAAACGATTGTCCAGTTAGCCGGCCTCATCGATCAACTCGAACTGTTCGACGGCGAAGAAACGATTCTGACCGCAGGAGGTTCCGCTTACTACGACCTAGTTACCGAGCAGTTCTCGGCCGTGAAACTCTCTCGCCCGGTCAGAGTGGTCACCCGCAGTGGATGTTATCTGACCCATGACTCCGGCATGTACCGGCGACTGCAAAACGAACTAGATCAGCGGTCTCAACACGGGGCTCGGCCTTCCCTGGCCTCTGCGCTAGAAGTCTGGACTTATGTCATTTCCAGGCCTGAACCCGAGCTTGCCATCCTCTCCGCAGGCCGCCGGGATTTCGGTACCGACGCCGGTAATCCCAGCCCTCTGAAATGGGTGCAAGCGCCCGCTCCACCGGTTGCGCTGACCAATTGCGAAGTCACCGCGGTCTACGATCAGCATGCGAGTCTACGGATACCGAGCGATCATCCATGCCGGGTTGGCGATATGATAGGACTCGGCGTGTCTCATCCCTGCACAACATTCGACAAATGGAAACTGATCTACGTGGTTGACGACAAGTACCGCATCGTCGACGCAGTTGAGACATTTTTTTAACCCGCAGAGCCTCATCAGACACTGCGACGTCTGCAATATCAGCGGAAATCTTAAATCCACCTTTTCGGAATACCGTCGGCATGCAGTGTTACCTACCTGTGCTACCTTTGCCCAACGCCATGTACCAGATTGTTTTCAACGAGATCAGCGCCACGGAGATGGCCAAGATCCCGAAAAAATTGCAATTGGAACTATTGGCGGAGTTTCAGTTTCTTCCGGACAATCTCGATCATCTGGACTCAAAGGCTTTTGGGGTCATTGAGCGAGAAGGCAAGAAGCTCTACCGTTACCGGGCCAGCGATTATCGAATCTATTTTGCTCGGACCGCCGAAGGCATTTTGGTCCATCGGGTTCTACACAAAAACACAATTGGGGATTTCCTATTTCGTTCCAAACTCCCCTTAGCTGAGGACGAACAGTTAGAACAAAGCACCGGCTTTTGGAAACTGATCGAAGAAGGGGAACGGACGAAAAACGAGCGCCCGCGAGTGTAAGAAAAATCTCACGCAAAGACGCCAAGACGCCAAGGGAAGGCGGAAGCACCGGTTATGTGGGGTCCAGCGCTGGGAGGGGAGCCGCTTTGTAACGCGCCAAGTTTTATGCGCTATTTAGCAGGCGGCTCCCGGAAACTATCCAGCGTGTGCCATCGGAATTGGTGCTACGGCGACGATCTTCGGGAATGATTCGTTGAAAAACCCTGGACGGATCCCTGTCCTGGGCTGTTTCCGGGAGCCGCCTGCTAGATAAGGATAGAGATTGGCTCGCTACAAAGTGGCTCCCCTCCCAGCGCTTAGACCTCTAGTCCGCGCCTCCTTTAGGATGCTTTTCCTTGGCGTCTTTGCGTGAGATTTTCTGTTTAGTTCATCAGGCCTTTAAACGTCGATTCAAGCTGCGAAAACTTCTCAAGGTCGAAATCGGGGGTCTCGCTGCGATTGAAGCATTGACCAAGTTCACTCATGAAAACGACGCAGAATAGCGCCGTATAGGTATTAACGACCGCCCTTTGCGGTTCGGTTAGCCGGAGGATGCTCATCCAATGCTCGGTGTAGTCGAGATCGCATTGGCCGGCGAGAAGAGCCATCTGGGTCAGGCCTATCGGCAACAGCAGGTCCCCGAAACAGACCTGGTCGACATCAACAATTCCTGACAGCCGCCCCTGGCTGATTAAAACATTCTTCGTGGTCGTATCGTCAAGGAACGGCACCGGTTTAACAGCGGCGAAATAGGCTTTGTGCTGTTCGAGGATTCGGCTGGTTTCATGCAAGTATGTGCGACCCGGATGATCAGGTAAGTTCATACGCTGGTCAGCCTCGCCCAAAATCGCAGCTAACACTGCACCCCAAGTCGAATATCGCGGCGGCACGTTGTACGAAGTAGCGAAACCGAATCCGCCGGCCTCCGGCAGAGCCGAAACCTTCTTTTGAATTCGAGCTATTTCGCTGACGATCTGGAATTTATCGTCTGAAGACAGGTCCTGATAAATCGCGTGGAGATCTACGCCAGGCAGGTGCTCGAGGATTACGAAAGGAAATCGGATTTCCGAGGGCTGAAGTCCAACCGCCAACATCGCGGGTAACGGTATTCCAATTGGACGAAGCCAATCGTTCCAGTACACGCCACCCTGCAATAGGTGTCGAGTAGCAGGGGTCGCTATTCGGACTACCGCTTTCGGTCCAGCTGAGGTTTCCACCGCGAATACGAAATGACAAAGACCGGTTAAAAGCCGTCTGACCTCGATCGGTTCAAGGCCCAGCCTTGAACGAACCGCCACGGCAGCATCTTGTTCGGTGGGTGTCTCCTGGGTTTTCACCGGGCACCGGAATCTCACACAAAGGCACAAAGCCCCTGAAAGAGAAAATCTCACGCAAAGACGCAAAGACGCAAAGAAAAGACAAGAGCAACAGTTATGTGGAGCCCAGCGCTGGGAGGGGAGCCGCTTTGTAGCGAGCCAAGTTTTATGTGTATCTAGCAAGCGGCTCCCGAGAACAGCCCAAGACATCGATCCGTCCAGGGTTTTTGAACGAATAATTCCAGAAGATCGTCGCCCTAGTACCAACTCTGATTGCACGCGCTGGATAGCTTCCGGGAGCCGCCTGTCTACCCCGAAGGCTTTCGGCGGCTAGGTAACACATAGAACTTGGCTCACTACAAAGCGGCTCCCCTCCCAGCGTTCACACTGCTCCGCGCCTGTTGCTCTTGTCTTTTGCTTGGCGTCTTTGCGTGAGATTTTCTCTTCAGGCGCTTTGTGCCTTAGTGCCTTTGTGTGAGATTTTCCGTACCCGTTGCGTGAACGGCGTTCACAGCGTTCCTTTAAACGATGGATTTGCTCATTTCGTTGCTCTCGGATCCCGCCACGCGCCAACGGCTCTTCCCGATCACTAAGTCGAAGATCTTCATGGCGCACGCCGCTGTAACCGCGTTGGCCGGGCCGGTGGTCGAAGCGATGCGCGAGCATATTCAGACGTACTCTGCAGACGTACCGGACTATTCCGAAACACTTCTGCTGATTAAACAGACTCGGGAAGCAGCTGCCAGAATGCTCAACGCATCGCCGGATGAGATCGCTTTGTTGGGCCCGACCTCCCTCGGACTGAGCCTCTTCGCCAACGGCATCCGTTGGGAACCCGGCGACGAAATCATCTGCTACCTCGATGATTACCCGGCAAACGTGTACCCATGGCTGAACCTCCGGGAACAAGGAGTTCAGATCCGGTACATCGAACCGGCGCAACTGGGAGAGTTGAGCGCCGAGACCTTGGAGCACCTGCTCACGCCCAAGACCCGTTTGGTGGCGCTGGCTTCCTGCAGTTTCATCACTGGTTTCCGTATCGACATACAAGCGATTGGCAAGTTGTTGCGAGATCGCGGAATTCTTTTTTCCTTGGACGCAATTCAAACCCTGGGTGCGTTTCCCACGACGGTTGAGTACGTCGACTTTCTTAGCGCTGATGCCCACAAATGGCTCCTGGGACCCGCTGCCATCGGTGTGGTGTATGTACGTAGAGAATGTTTCGATCTTTGCCGGCCGACCCTGCTTGGGTCTTGGAACGTCAAAGCTCCCGGTTTTATCGCTCAGGATCGGATCGAGTTTTACGATACTGCTCAACGCTATGAGCCGGGGATACTCAATTTACCGGGCATCGCCGGGATGAAGGCTGGAATTGATCTGCTGCTCGGAATCGGTATCGAGAAAATCGCGGATCGTATTCAAGAAATCAGAGCGCGACTTCTGGACGGCACGAAGAAGCTCGGTTTCGAGATTCTAGGACCGAGCGACCAGCCGGCACACCACTCCGGTATCGTCACGATGACACATCCCGGACGTGATCTGACCGCCCTATTCAAGCACCTGGCTGAAAACCAAGTGGTTTGTTCACAACGCCAAGACCGTCAGGGCAAACAGTATCTCCGGTTCAGCCCGCACTTCTACAATACGGAGGATGAAGTCGATCGCGTTCTCGAGCTCTTGGAGCCGCGGTGAATAGCGCTGCTCAAACGCTATTTGAACCCCCGACCAGCGGTTGTATGCTGGGTTGGAGGTATTTTTATGTTGGATGTGTTTTTGCGGCGCGCCATCGTTATCGTCCTGATCAGCGCTCTGCCCAGCGTGGTTAGCGTTGCGTCCGCCGGCGGTCATTCCGGTGGATCAAATGGTGGCGGCCATTCTTCTAGCAGCTCAGGCACCAGTAGTGCTTCCGGCACCGGTAGCGGACACTCTGCCGCTGTCTCCGGACATTCTGCTGCTGTCTCTAAAGGAGGCCATTCTACCGCTGATCCTGTGAGTGTTTCTCAATCATCGGTCAGCAACAACTTCGGACACCGGGTCTTTTTCCACGGCAGTACCGGTTATAACTCCCAAAACACGGGAGCTGCCAATGAAGATTGGCGGCGCCGGCACGCGCACCTGTTATTCGGTTTCATCCCGGTTTATTGAGATAGCCAGCTGGGCCGCTAGCCGATCGCCGTCGGCGAGCGCGGGTTGCCGAGCGCTGCTGCATAAACTCGAGTCTGATAAGGAAACTCGAGCCAGCCCGCTTGGGAGTGGCTCTCAAAAAACGCCCCAATCTTTTCTATAAACGCGTCGTGTCCGGGTTGCCCGATATTGGGAACGTATGAAGAAGAAAGCACGCGTCCGATAAAAGCTTCCCGGTCAAGACGTTGTGAATGAGGAAAATACACTAGGTCGAACCGGCCCGGAGCGAAAAACTCTGCGATTTCCGCCTCGGTGATATTGTGGCGCCCAACCGTGCTGTATTCAGGCGCTGATTCTTTGAGGATCCGGTCATACTCGGCCATCGGACCCTCGGAAATTCGTTCATTCCACACCAACAGCACTAGCTTGGGAGCTTGCAAAATCCGCTCGAATTCGGCCCGGCAACGGAAGCGATCGAACCAATGAAAGGATTGAGCACAGGTTACCGCCTGAGCGAAGCCATCCGGTAAAGTCGTGGTCTCGGCGGAACCATCTACGCTATGAAAATTCGCTTCGTTCCCAAGGTGACGTTCGGCCTCCGTCCGCATTGGAGCATTCGGTTCGACCGCCCACACTGTATATCCCGCTTGGAGCAATTGCCTCGACAAGATCCCGGTACCCGACCCGACGTCCGCGATGGTAGCCGGCGCCGGCAAAAGGTCGGCCAAAAATCGGGTTAGAGCTTCGGGATAGTTCGGGCGAAACTTGGCGTAATTTTCGACTCGGTCGCTGAATCGTTCGGTGGAGTTCATAGGAGTTCAGGAGTTGCAGGAGTTCAGAAGTTCAGGAGGCGATAACGACAACGCTGGCCAAGGTTCGGCCCTCGTATTTCGGGTAAAAATACCAAATCCCGCGTTTTGTCTTGAAAATTAGCCATACGCCCCACCCTGAACTCCTGAACCCGCAAAACCTTCCCCTTTACACGTTCCGAGGATTCCACGAAAGTGCGCGTCTCTGTATGCAAAAGATCGGGATTGGCCTTGCAGGACTCGGCACCGTCGGAACGGGTGTCTACCGATCGTTACTGCAAAACAATTTGCTGTTGACTGAGCGAGTCGGACTCGAGCTCGAGGTTCGCCGGATCGCTGTCCGCAATTTATCTGCGCCCAGAAGCGTGCAGCCGCCGGCAACCCTCATGACTGACCGGTGGGAAACAGTGGTGGATGATCCTAGCGTCGGCATTGTGGTCGAGCTGATTGGCGGCATCGATTTGCCGTATGCACTTTTCCAGCGGGCGCTCAAAGCCGGGAAACCAGTTATAACCGGTAACAAAGCGTTACTCGCGGAAAAAGGAGCGGAGATTTTTGAGCTCGCTGCGGACGTCGAAGTGCCGGTGTTTTTCGAAGCGGCCGTCGCCGGGGGCATTCCGATTATAAAGTCGATTCGGGAAGGGTTCATCGGAAACCATCTGCAATCGATCCATGCGATTTTGAACGGCACCAGCAATTATATCCTCAGCCGGATGACGGAAGCCGGAATCGATTTCCCGGAGGCGCTAAAAGAGGCGCAAATGAATGGCTATGCTGAAGCCGATCCGACCTTGGATATCAATGGTTGGGACGCTGCTCACAAAGCGATTATTCTCGCTTCGTTGGCTTATGGCTTCTGGGTTGATAGCCGCCTGGTTTACGTCGAGGGGATCGAGAACGTTTCGGCGGCCGATATCCGGTTCGCTCAAGATCTTGGGTACCGGATCAAGCTGGTAGCAACTATCCGGGCAGATTCGACTTCATCAATTGAAGTCAGGGTGAACCCGACCTTGGTGCCAAAAGGGCATGTCCTGGCATCGGTTAACGGCGTGTTTAACGCTTTGATGGTGCGCGGTGACATCGTCGGTGACACCCTCTTTTACGGACGTGGCGCCGGCCAAGATCCGACTGCCAGCGCTGTTATCAGCGATTTGGCGCAAGCCGCAATCTGGATTGATTCCGGAGGCAAAGCGTTTGGGTTTACACCGCATGGTCTATACGGAAAATGTCTGCCGACCACCGAGCTGGTTTCGGGTTTCTATTTGCGGTTAACTGTCGATGACCGTCCAGGAGTACTGGGACAAATCGCCGGCATCCTGGGATCGCATGACATCGGTATCTCATCGGTCATCCAGCCGGAAAGCCACGACGCGACCGCGGTGCCGCTTGTTCTGATGATTCACAACGCAACTTTCGGCCGGATGCGCACGGCCGTTGAAGAAATGAAACGTCTCGCCTGTGTAAAGGGCACGCCGATCCTGCTCTGGATCTTGTCATGAATCCGAGAACCGATCGGTCCGTCGGCGTAATCGACCGGTACCGCAGTTTGCTCCCGGTCAACGCCAGCACCCCGGTCGTAACCTTGGGCGAAGGATCGACGCCTTTGATCGAGTCTCGCAAGCTGGCCGCTCTACTCGGCAATCGTTGCAGAGTTTTTCTGAAATTCGAGGGTGCCAATCCTACTGGTTCTTTCAAGGATCGCGGTATGACCGTGGCGGTGAGCTTAGCGGCGCAGCGCGGCGCCACCACCTTGATCTGCGCGTCGACGGGTAACACTTCGGCCGCCGCGGCCGCTTATGCCGCCCGGGGCGGAATGCGATGCGCTGTGCTTTTGCCGGCCGGCAGAATTGCTTTGGGTAAGATCGCTCAAGCTTTTATCTATGGAGCTAAGGTCATCGCGATCGACGATAACTTTGATGCTTGTCTTAACGTGGTCCGCGAACTGCAAAAGGAACCCTCGGTCGCCGTTGTCAATTCGATCAACCCCGACCGTTTAGAGGGCCAGAAAACCGCAGCATTCGAGGTCGTCGACGAATTGGGTGACGCTCCGGCGATCCACATATTGCCGGTGGGAAACGCCGGGAATATCACCGCTTATTGGAGAGGCTATCAAGAATATCGTCAATTGAACCGCGCGAGTGGCACACCGCGCATGCTGGGCTTTCAAGCGGCTGGCGCAGCCCCGATATTTCTAGATCGAGTAATCCCTGCTCCTGAAACCGCTGCCTCAGCTATTCGCATCGGGAACCCTGCCAGTTGGGGACCGGCCAAAGCCGCAATCAAAGAGTCGGGAGGCGCGATTGATATCGTCACCGACGACGAGATTTTCGCGGCTCAACGCTGGTTAGCCGCCAACGAGGGAGTTTTTGCAGAGCCGGCTAGCGCCGCCTCCGTGGCCGGATTTATGAAATGCGCGGATCTGTCCCGGCGGTGCGCCTCCTGTCCCATAAATCAACTGCCGGACGAAAGCAGCATCGTCTTAACATTAACGGGCCACGGGCTAAAGGATGTGGCTTCCGTGCTAGATCAGTGTCCGGCCCCGTTGAAAGCTGAGGCGAATAAAGAGTCGGTTCTACGTCTGTTGTCATGAGCCTGATCGTCCAAAAATATGGCGGGACTTCCGTCGCGAATCCCGAGCGAATTCTGAGCGTTGCCCAAAGGATTTTTGAGACTCAGAGCGCGGGGAACCAGGTGGTGGTTGTGGTTTCGGCCATGTCGGGCATGACCGATAACTTGATCAAATTAGCCACCGAGGTCGCGCCACACCCGAGCGAGCGCGAGATGGATGTGCTCCTGGCGACGGGCGAACAAACGACGATCGCCTTGACGGCCATGGCTATCAACGGGCTGGGCGGACACGCCACCTCGCTGACCGGCGCTCAAGCCGGGATCGTCACTGACGGGGTCCATACCAAAGCCAAAATCGCCAATATCTCTCCAAAACGGATCCACCTTTTGTTGGATTCGGGAAGCATCGTGATCGTTGCCGGGTTTCAAGGGGAAAGCCTGGAAGGACAGATTACCACCCTCGGAAGAGGAGGGTCAGATTTGACCGCCATCGCACTCGCGGCGGCAATCAACGCCGATCTTTGCCAAATCTTTACCGACGTCAAAGGCGTCTACACCTGCGATCCGAGAATCGTGTCCAACGCTCGGAAGATCTCCGAGATCTCTTACGATGAGATGCTGGAGATGGCTAGTCTCGGCGCTAAAGTGATGCAGTCGCGGGCGGTCGAGTTTGCTAAGAAATTCGGAGTCGTATTTGAGGTTCGCAGCAGCTTTAACCACGAACCTGGAACTATCGTGAAAGAAGAAACCGCCAGTATGGAAAAAGTGGTGATCCGTGGGGTCACTGTTGATCGGCGCCAAGCCAAGGCCACCGTCAGCCAAGTTCCGGATAAGCCCGGCACTGCTTCGAGGGTCTTCAATGCCATCGCCACCGCGAATCTGAACGTCGATATGATCGTGCAGAACGTTTCCGCTGAGGGTACCACCGATATTACCTTTACGCTTCATGCGGACGAACTCCCCAAGATCGAGCGCTGTCTTGCACCGGTTGTGACTGAGATCGGCGCCAAAGGATTTAAAGCGGTTGGCGGTATCGCCAAGCTGAGCGTGATCGGTATCGGGATGCGGTCCCACTCCGGTGTAGCCGCTAAAATGTTCGAACTGCTCGGGCACGCCGGGATCAACATCCAAATGATCTCGACCTCAGAGATAAAGATCTCGGTGATCGTGGATGAAGACCGGGTCAATGAAGGCGCGGATATCGTTCACGCTGGATTTGGACTAGGTGACTCCTAAGAAGGAGTTCGGGAGTTCAGGAGTTCAGAAGTTCAGGAGGCGGAGCGACGACGCTGGCCAAGGTTGGCTCCTGGTATTTCCGGTTAAAAGTACCAAATCCAGCTTTTTGTCTTGAAAATTAGCTATACACCCCACGCTGAACTCCTGAACTCCTGAACTCCTGAACTCCTGAACTCCTGAACTCCTGAACTCCTGAACTCCTGAACTCCTGAACTCCTGAACTCCTGAACTCCTGTTTCATGGTTCCCCAATTGACCCAGGGGTCAATTGCTCGACCACTTGCCCCTTGTCCGGGTCGTAAACCCCGGTCCAACCACCAAACCGATAAAAGCCTCCGTGCGAACCTCGTTCGGCAAGTTGAGCGTGCAAACCGACAATGAGGAGATGCGATTTACCTGACCAACCTTGAAACTGGGTTCCGTAATGGTCACCCAAGTCCTCCTGCTTCAGTTCGTGAAAAACGAAAGCGTCTGCGAAGATGGCGCTATCGACGTTGATCGAGGCTTTGAAAGCATATTTGCCGTGCTTTTGTCGTTGATAGAGATCAACCCAGTTGCCTGTACTGAGATGCTGATACGCTTCCAGCCAGAGACCATCCGGTGACACTGAAAAGTTGCCTGCTCCTTCCTTGGCTGGAGCTTTTGCCTCTCCAGACGAAGTCCGGATTGTCTGCTTTCCATTGCTGTCCGTACGAATCTCGATTAAGCCCTGGTCGTCGGTCGCTAGATTCGCCACTGTCTCGATGGGAGTTGAATCAAATTTGCCAGCGTTTACTACCTTGACGACTTCCCCTCTCTTCACGTTGTAAAGAACCGCCTAACTATTTAACTGATAAGAAGCTAACTTGTCGGTGTGTCCCGCGGCTTGTCCGTCAACGACGACGTTTTCTGTGTCTTCCCAATGATCCGGCTGTAGCAGCGAAGATGCACACGACACCGCGGGCAAGTTTTGCGTTTGTAAGATTGCCGCCAAGACTTTGGCCTTCATTTGGTCGCTAGACGGCTGATCGAGCCTGTACCGCGTGTTGTGCAACAGCCGGCCAATCGCGAGGTGACTCCCATCCGCCGCGTCTCGCCAGTAAACGACTGCCAACGCACTGTCAGTCGAAACCGTTCCCTGCCAATTGTCCGGTTGCCAGGTGTCGGCTTGGTTTCCCCATTGAAGACGAATGATCCATTTCTGCGTTCCTTGGTTCGTGGGTACAAACTCGACGAACGATGGCGCCGCATCGGTATCGAGGTGGTTGACTGTCCCCTGGAAAACGAGTAGTCGCTTCACGAGATCGGCGACGCGCCGCTCCGTGAAAAAGGATTGATCGAAGCCAGCCGGCAGTTTTTCCCGGCTATTGAGCCATTGGCGTTCCTCTTGAATCAGTTTGTCCTGAGCGCCTTTGTCCAGGTTTCGCCAGAGCACGTTGTAAACCGCGTTCAACTGGTCCTCGATGTTCTGGCGAATCGCTTTCTCCTCATACGCTACCAAGTTGTTTCCCGCGTACCTGTTATCCGAAATGATCCGCCCGGGTTTACCTGGTTCGGTTGCTCTCGCACGGATTTGCCAGACCCGATAATTATCGGAGTCAGCAACCGGTTGGCTAATCGATAGTACAAATTGGTCCGACCCTGAGTCCCATTGGCCTGAGCGAATACCAAGGCCGGTGGCGCGAACACCGGACGTCAGAACCCGAAAGTCCAGCGGTGGTGCAAATTCAAATTTTGCATCTGAAACCCGATGTAAAAGGCTAACGCTTGGACGCTCGGTGTCCGAGGACGAGGTGGCCTGGTCCACCACCAGCACCGCTCGTCGCTCGAAAAAGTCACTCCTGGGTATTCGGGGTAGTCGTCGCCCATGTTGCGACGGTTCGCCGGTGTCGATGTATGATGATCGCGAGACGCGACTGGTTCTCGTTTCGGCTCCGATAGGTAACAACGATGAATCGACCAGTAGGCGATACCGTATACTTCGGCCAAGGGTAATACTGTTCTTCCCCTAGGACCCGCGGGCAGGCCAGAGCAATCAAAGCTAAAACTATGAGTAGATGCTTCATCGTCGGAAAAAGGTTCTGTTAAGGCTGCCCTTATATTTACCGATTTCCGAAACCGATCGTTCCGTGCGCTCTTCAGAAGGCTTTAGTGGCCAGCCCGGCAGGCTGTAGGAACAAGCAGTCGGTCAATTGCGGCTTGTTTCCGCTAATTTTCTATATAGAATAAGGATTAACCAGGACGGACGCCCCTTCCTCTGAAGGTCCTCCTATGTCTTTGCTCAGTCAGTCCGAAATTCTGCGAGTGGTTGTCATCGGCAGCTACAATACGGATCTAGTAATCTGGTGTGATGCCATCCCGCCCAAAGGCCAATCTATACTGGGTGGAGATTTCGAAATGTTTTCCGGTGGTAGAGGCGCAAACTGCGCCGTCGCGGCTGCGCGATCCGGATGCCAGGTGAAATTTGTCGGCGCGCACGGCCCCGACGCGTTCGGAAAAATGGCGATCGAACGACTAGCCAGGGAGGGTATCGACGTCGATGATTTTATCGAGCTCCCGTTGTCGAAGACCGGTGTCGCTATGATTTTTCAGGAACGAAAAACAGCTGCTCACTCAGCGCTGGTTTCGATCTCCGCTAACAACCATTTCTCATCTGCTCTGATCCGGAGAGTTGAGCCCGCTATTCGGGAAAGCGACCTGGTCTTTACCCAGTTTGAAATCTCCCCCTCCGTTTTATTGGAGACCTACCGGATATGCCACCATCACAAAAAACGTTTGGTGGTACACGCGGCGCCAGTTCAGCCCCCGATGCCGTTCCCAAAAAGCTCTTACTATCTAGTGGTTGCCGACGACTTTGAAACCCTTTTGCTGGCCGGGTGTGATGACCTCCATGCCTCCATTGAGGAGTTGCACCAACGTGGCGTTCAGAACGTGATCATCAAACAACAACATCATTCGTTAATATTTTCTGACGGGACCAAATACGGGGTCCAACCGGTCCCAGCGGCGCCATTTGTGCAGGATGCGGGTGCTGTAGAATGCCTTACTGCCTGGGCCGGCATCGCTCTAGTAAGAAGTGGAGATCTTGCTTATGCGACCCACGTGGGAGCTCAAGCGATGGCTTTCAGCTTTTCCCGGCACGGTGCGGAGGAGAGTATGCCTTACGCATCAGAGCTGCCCATTGACCCGCCATTGCCAATTTTTGCTAAGTCTCATTGACCGGACCTTAACTCGCGCCGGATTCTTCAAGAGGAGCGCCTAAAAAGTCTGTGCGCATTCCCTAGTCCAGTTTAGGTTCGCTCCCCATGTTGAGAGGACGTTTTCAGCAAGAGAGGGCGGCGAGCTTGCAACAGTTGTCCGAATCAGTCTCCTTTGACTGGCGGTTGTTTAAGTTCGATATCCTCGGTTCAATCGCCCACGCTAAAGCGTTGCACCGAGCCGGGCTGCTGACACTCGACGAGCTTCGTCAGATCGAAACCGGACTCCTGGAGATCGAGAAGGAGATTGTCGCCGGCACGTTTCAGTTTCGGACAGAGCTGGAAGACATCCACATGAACATCGAGGCGACCCTAACGCAGCGCATCGGTCCAGCCGGCGCCAAGTTGCACACCGCGCGGAGCCGGAACGATCAGGTGGCGCTGGACCTGAGACTCTATCTGCGAAACGAATGCGTCGAGCTTCGAGTCCTTCTTACTGACCTTCAGCGCGCTCTGGTCGAGGTCGGTCAGCGATATTCGAGCGCAGCTTTACCTGGTTATACTCATCTGCAGCGAGCGCAGCCCGTTCTCCTACCCCATCATTTTCTAGCGTATGTGGAGATGCTGGAGCGAGATAAAGAGAGATTGTCCGATGCTCGCAACCGGATCAATCGGATGCCGTTAGGCTCGGGCGCCATCGCGGGCTCAACCATTCCGATTGATCGCTCGTACATCGCCCAGCTCCTGGATTTTCCAGAGCTGACCCGCAACAGCATGGATGCGGTGAGCGATCGCGATTTCGTCGCGGAGATGCTTTTTGTGCTCGCATTGGCGGGAGTCCATCTTTCCCGGCTGAGCGAGGATCTCATCCTCTTCGCTTCCTCAGAATTCAAGTTCGTGAGGATTAGCGATGCCTACAGCACCGGATCCAGTTTGATGCCCCAGAAAAAGAACCCCGATGTATGTGAACTCACCCGGGGTAAAAGCGGCCGGCTGATCGGGAATTTGGTTTCTCTGCTCACGGTCCTTAAAGGGTTACCGATGACCTACAATCGAGACCTGCAGGAGGACAAAGAAGCGGTATTCGATTCGATCGATCAAATTCGAGTGGTGCTCGAGGTTTATCCGGCGATGATTCGTGAGCTCGAGTTCGATACCGGCGTTATGCGGCAGGCGGCCAGCGATCCGGCGTTGTTAGCAACCGACCTGGCCGATTATCTCGTCTTGCGCGGGCTACCATTTCGGCAAGCGCATGAGGCCATCGGCGGTCTGGTGGCGTATTGCCAGGAACATCAACGCCAGTTACCGGACCTTTCCCTGGATGAATATCGCCAATTCAGCGATCGGTTTGAACAGGATCTTTACGAGGTTTTTCATCTCGATTCGGCCATGACGAAGCGAGTCGCCATCGGCGCGCCTTCCGTAAAAAATGTTGCGGCCGAACTGGAAGCATGGGACGCAAAGCTTCGTGAATGACGACACGGCCTGGGTCGTTTGCCGAAGCGAGGTTCTATTCCGTAATCCTCACGTCGAGGTGCGTGATGAGACCGTCATCATCCCCGGCGAAGAGCAGCCTCGTCGTTGGACCGTAGTCGGTCGAAAAAAAGCCGTGGTGGTCGCGCCGATCACGGAGGAAGGCCGGTTCGTCCTCATCCATCAAGCCCGTATCCCGGTCCGGCGCTGGCTCTGGGAATTCCCGGCCGGACAAGTCGACGAAACTAAAACGCCCAATATGGAGCAGCTCCGCCGGACAGTGTTACGTGAGTTAGCAGAAGAAGCCGGGTACGAACTGACGGCAGACGGCAGTCTGACTTATCTCGGTCATTATTTTCCTTCTCAAGGCTTCACCGATGAAGAGAACCATCTCTTCGTCGCCAGAGCCGTACACAAAAATCGGCTTGGATCTCAGCCCGAGCACGCAGAAGCGATTTCGGCTCACCGGGAATTCAGCATCGAGGAGCTGCGGACCATGATTACCGAGAGCACGATTCAGGACGCGAACACGCTGGCGCTGTTTGCTCGGCTCGCAGCGCTGAGATTGGTGTGATGAACGAACGCCGATGAAGGTAGGGCGAAAATCTCGGCGCGCCCATAGGTCGCTCCAGAAATTTAGCTTGAACGCGCCGGATTTGAGCCGCGACCCACGATTCTCCACAGCCGAACGGATCCGCCGTACCCAAGACCTGGTCGCACGTTTCCCCGGCTCGACTCCGATCGTCAGCGAATTGGCCACCTCAGCGGATCGGCCAGATATTTGATAAAAACGCGTCAGGGGTCGCGGCTCAAATCCGGCGCGATCAAGTTCAATCGCAAGGGCGGCAATAATCCGCACCGAGATTTTCGCCCTTGTACCGTTGTCGGCGTTGCCACCGCCCAGGGCGTAATCGTTCGTTCCCGCACGTTCATATCATCCCGGTTGTGACGTCAGCCGTTGTGGTTATGCTTCCGGTCACTTGTTGACTTGCCCGAATGAAGCTTTCGAACATTTTTAAATTCCGGGAAGGGGAGGATCCAGAAGCAGTTAAGCCATTCCTTGACCATCTCGAGGACCTGCGCTGGGTCATTGTCAAGATGGCGATCGCGCTAGGTATTGCGATGATGCTGTCCTTCTTCTTTCGGACCCAGCTCGCCCAGATTTTGCAGCATCCGTTGCAGGCGTTGGATCCTAACCTCCTGAAAACCTTGGCGGCGTTCGGGGTCGCCGATTCGATGACGATCTCGTTACAGCTAGCGTTCTACACCGGGATCGTGATCGCGTTTCCGTTCTTGATCTATTTTGCCGGGACTTTCGTGTTGCCCGCCCTTACCCCCCAAGAAAAGAAAGCCATGTTGCCGGCTGTGCTCTTCGGTTTTGGCCTCTTTTTGGGTGGTGTCACTTTCTGTTACTTCTTCGTCTTACCACCGACCTTGCGCTTCTTTTTTCATGACGCCATCGCCATGCATTGGACACCGACCTGGAACGTTCGGGAATACTTCTCCTTCGTAACCCAATGTTGCGTCGGGTTCGGGATCGCTTTCGAGCTACCGGTTCTAGTCCTCGTCCTGGTCAGGCTTGGGTTCATTTCCACCACCTTGCTCCGCCGAACCCGAGCCTACGCCTTCGTCTTGATTTTTTGTGCTGCGGTTTTTCTCGCTCCAACCCCAGATATCGTCTCGATGCTCATCATGGGCGCACCGATGTATGTCCTCTATGAGATCTGTATTTTCATTGCCGGTTTCATCGAGAGAAAACGAGCCCGCGAGGACCAGGCCGCACTAGCCGCCAAAACCGCGGAGCAGAAGTAATATCCGCAGATTACACAGATTACGCAGATTTCCGTCTTAGGTTGGGATTGTGCTTTGAGGTGGGACGTCTGCGTTTTTAGGAAGCGTCTTGAACCTTAAATAGAAGACAGTTTTACCAGACTACCCGGCGGAAATCCACCGAGGCTCAAAGGGAAGCGCTTCTGTAACCTGCTCGGAAATTGAGGGGAAGCGCTTACCCCTGGAGACACCCAATCTAAAACCGAAATCTGCGTAATTTTACCCCGGAGACTTTCGGGGCTGTGTAATCTGCGGATATTCAATCTTACTCGGCGCGCTTCTCACCAATCTGCTGGTTCTCGAACTGTTCGCGCCAATGGTCTAGGCGCTCTTTGATTTTGCGTTCGAAACCGATTTCGCTCGGCTCGTAGTAGCGACGGCCTTCGGGTAGATAGGCTTGGGGGATGTAGCCTTCGTCGTAGTCATGAGCGTACTTATAGTCTTTTCCTCCGCCCAAGAGCTTGGAGCCGGAACTGCGCAAATATTTGGGTACAGCCAAAACTCGACCTTGCTTGATATCTTCGGTTGCATGCTCCAGGGCGACAAAGGCGCGGTTGCTCTTGGGCGCGGTCGCAACATAAACCGCGGCATGAGCTAACGGGATTCGGGCTTCGGGCATGCCAACAAATTCGACTGCTTGTTGGGCGGCGACCGCGACCACGAGCGCCTGGGAATCAGCCATGCCGACATCTTCACTCGCAGCGATCACGATCCGCCTCGCAATGAACCGGATATCTTCCCCGCCGTACAACATCTTGGCTAGCCAATATAAAGCCGCGTCCGGGTCTGAGCCTCGCATGCTTTTGATGAACGCACTGATGGTGTCGTAGTGCTCGGTCTCATCAGCATCATAAAGGATGGATTTTTTCTGGATACATTCTGCCGCGATCTCCCGCGTGATCCGAATCGAACCATCGGCAGCGCGAGGAGCAGTCAACGCGGCTATCTCGAGCGCATTAAGCGCACGGCGCCCATCCCCTTCGCTGGTTCCCGCCAGAAACGCTAGGGCATCCGCATCAATATCCAACTTCAACTTACCTAGACCGTTCTCTGAGTCTTGCACGGCCCGGTGCATGAGCTGATTGAGCGCTTCCGGTGAGAGCGGTTCCAACTGGAATACCTGGGACCGCGAGATCAACGGGCTATTGACGTAGAAAAAAGGGTTATGAGTGGTTGCCCCGATTAATCGGACGACGCCGCTCTCGACATCAGGAAGCAAGACGTCTTGTTGGGCTTTGTTGAACCTATGAATCTCGTCCACGAACAGAATGGTGCGGGTTCCCCGGCTCTTTAATCGGAGACTGGCCGCGGCCACCGTTTTTCTGATATCGGCGACACTGCTTTCGACGCCGCTAAGGCGCTCGAAATGACTGCTGGTAGTTTTGGCGATTACCTGAGCAAGACTGGTTTTGCCTACACCCGGCGGACCGTACAGGATGATCGAGGTCAACCGATCCGATTCGATTGCTCGACGCAAGAGTTTCCCGGGCCCCAAGATGTGCTCCTGTCCCACAAACTCGTCCAAGGATTTTGGACGCATCCGCGCCGCCAGCGGCGCATTAGCCTGCGCAGCCTCGGCGCCAGTCGATTCCGGCTCAGCGAAAAGATCGTCCATAGGAAAGATTCTTTGAATTGCGACCAGAAGTCCAGGGCCTCGTGGAGCGCGCCTCGCTTGCGAGGCCGACACCCTCTGACGCCGCCAGCGCCTGGAAGCCAATAAACTGTCCCTGATCGAATCTTTTCTGCCGATCAAGCGTCCATTATACGATGGAGTCCTTTGCGGTGGCTCAGACGGCCTCGCAAGCGAGGCACGCTCCACGGGTTTCGCATTCGCTAATTTATTTCTTTGCGATCTAACCCTACTCCGCGGTTAAATTGCGCCCGCCAAAAGATTGGGAGCTCGACGAGACATGAAATCAATTCTGGTGCCGGTCGATTTTTCGGATGTGACTTCGAAAGTTGTCAAAGCAGCGGTGTATCTCGCTAAACCGTTTCAAAGCCACATTACGCTGATGCACGTTCAATGGGCCGAACCGGCTCCGGAGATCATCGATTTTGGCGCTGGTCCAAACTTGGTCCCACCCCCAGTGGTGGATGTGCAGGAAGTAATCGAAGCCAAGAAAAAGCGACTCTCTGAGTTAGAGCTATTGGTGACCTCCGTCGGTTTGACCGCGACCACCATCGAACTGCAAGGACCGCCGGTGGAACAGATCCTGGCACAAGCCGAAAGCGCGCGGGTCGACCTTATCGTTATCGGATCCCATCACCATGGCGCGTTCTACCATCTATTCGAAGGCGGTGTAACCGAGGGGATTCTAGGCCGTGCCCGTTGTCCGGTGTTGATCGTTCCGCAAAGCGACGCATCCGCCGGCGGCGAACTCTAACCAACCGGCGTGAACTTCGCTTTTTTACCGGGCTTAGCGGTCTTGAATCCTTTGGGTCGGGATCCTGACCAACCATTCAAAGCCGGTATCCCGGAACCAGATTTCGATGGCCATCCTCCGGTCAATTATCACGCTTACGCAGCTTGTACTAATGGCGGCTTTTATCGAACCACTGCCTTGGCCGGTCAGCACCGGAATGTGCTATTGCTCCTGCGAGGAAACCTGAAAGCGGCGCGCCGAGCATTTGCCAGCTTGAAAGCCCATGGGTGTGTCGTAGCGATTTCCTTCAAGGAATCCGGTACCCACCAAATCGCGGAGCACTTAGCTGATACCCGGGTTTTTGAGACGTTCTGTGAAATTGCGGCGAACGCCGATCTCTGCCTTTCCAGTACCCCAGATTTGGTCCCGCTTTATCGATCGGTCTCCCGCAAGGTATGCTATTTGCCGACTCCATACCCGATCGACGAACCAGGCTGGAATCTTTCGATACCGGTAGAGAGGCGAGCTGGGATTTTCATCGGTACCCGAGAATTTGATGTCCCATCCCGAAACCATCTTTTGACGCTTTCGGCCGCCAGAAAGGTTTCGCACCCGATTACCGTGATCGACGAGGACTCTGCCACTTCGAAGAAGCTGCTGGCCGCGCTCCGGTTCCCCGCCGATCAACTCACAGTGTTAAAGCCGATGCCCTACCTTTGGTACACGCAAGTATTGCGCCGCCATCGATTAGTCCTGCAGTTTGACCAGAGCCGTGTTCCCGGACAAGTGGCGGGAGATGCGCTGCTTTGCGGCATTCCCACCGTCGGCGGCAATGGAGCCGTCGAGCGCGAAATTCTTCCTGAACTGGCCAGTGACGGGCAAGGCCTAGAAGCTTTGCTGGACAGAATGATCCAGCTCCTCCGGAGCGATGCCGAGTACAATGAGACGATTGATTCGATGTTAAGCCGCGCTAGACAACGGGTCAGTTTCAGCACCATCAGGGCGGAGCTCAACAACGTGCTTCCCGGCGTGGTATAAAATCGAATTTCACCACAGAGACACAAAGACCACTAAGGAAAAACGGTTAAATAAAACCTTCGTGAACTCTGTGTCTCTGTAGTGAAATTCCGTTCCTCAAGCCACTCTTCACTTTTTCGCGCGCTTCAATCGGAGAAGCAGTTAAATTAGAGCGGATGGCACACGAGCCTCATTCTCCGCTCTCAGAATTGAGCTTGGAAGCGATCATCGCCTTGCTCCACTCTCGCGGACTACGATTGACCAAAGGCCGTCAGAAGATCTTGGAGACCCTACTTGAGGCAACGGAGCCATTGTCGCTCGAGGAGATTCAACATCGGTCCGTCGCTGACGGCGTCACGCCGGACTACGCGACGGTTTTTCGGGTAATGACCGTATTGGAGGAGTTGCAAATCGCGCAGCGGGTGCATCTAAACCGGTCTTGCAGTTACTTCGAGCTGCTTGATCCCCAGCAACATTATGACCACCTCATCTGTACTCAATGCGGCCGGGTCACTTTGATGGTGGACTCTTGTCCAGTCGAGAAAGTCGAACAGGCCATCGGCAAACGGTACGGGTTTACTGATGTCTGGCATTCGCTGGAGTTTTTCGGCAAATGCCCGGAGTGCCGCTAGGAAACAAATTCACCACAGAGACACAGCGACCACTGAGGAAGACTTTAATTTAATTAACCTTGGTAAACTCTGTGTCTCTGTGGTGAATTTGTTTCGGAATTCCTTCTTGCAAACTTGTAATTGCTTCGTAGCGTTCAATCTGCATGCGCCTTTTCGCTCAGCTTCTTAGCTTAGAGCTCCTCCTCCTGCTCGGGAGTGGCACCCCGAACTATCTTTTCTCCTCACTTTCTAAGTAGTAATTCTGGTCACGTTCGTCGGTGGCGGCGATAACGTTGATACTCTTGAAGCGCCACCAAGTCCTCAACCGAACGGAAACGCTTTATGTCTGAAAAGATTTTTATCTTCGATACTACCTTACGAGACGGAGAACAATGCCCCGGAGCCTCGATGAATCTCCGCGAAAAAATGGAAGTCGCGCGGCAACTACAACGTCTCAATGTCGACATTATCGAGGCCGGGTTCCCTGTAATCAGCGATGGAGATTTTGAGTCAGTCGAGCGGATCGCCACCGAGGTGCGCGGCCCGATCATTGCCGGCCTCGCCAGATGCACCGCCGCGGACATCGACGCCGCCGGCGCCGCTGTTAAACCCGCCGGCGATCGCGCTCGCATTCACGTCTTTCTGGCAACCTCGAAAATTCATCGAGATCACAAACTTAAGAAAGTCGATGACGAGGTGGTCAGACTAGCGATCGAAGGCGTTAAAAGAGCTAAGGCTCTGGTCAAAGACGTCGAGTTTTCACCTGAAGATGCTTCCCGCACTGAACCCGAATTTCTCGCTCGAGTAACTCAGGCCGCCATCGAGGCGGGCGCCACCACGGTGAATATCCCGGATACGGTTGGCTATGCGGTGCCGGATCAGTTTGGCGCCTTGATCCAGTATCTGAAAGACAACGTCAAGAACATCGACGATGCGGTTATCAGTGTGCATTGTCATGACGACCTGGGTCTGGCTGTCGCCAACTCAATCGCCGCCGTTCGCGCAGGTGCTCGGCAGGTCGAAGGCACAATCAACGGGATCGGTGAACGCGCAGGTAACGTCGCTCTCGAAGAGGTGGTAATGGCGTTGAAGACGAGAAAAGATTACTACGCCGGTTATCATACCGATCTCAACTATCAAGAGATCGTTAAAACCTCTCGATTGGTCAGCCGGATGTGCGGGTTAGCCGTGGCTCGCAGCAAAGCAATCGTCGGTGAAAACGCTTTTGCTCATGGGGCCGGGATTCATCAGGACGGTATCCTGAAGTATCGCGAGACTTACGAGATTATGAATCCGCAAGACGTTGGCTGGGGTGAGTCAGAGCTCCCGTTGACCAAACACAGCGGCCGGCACGCCATGCTCAAACGTCTCGAGCATCTGGGTTACCGGTTGAGCGACGACGAGACCAACCGTCTCTTTGTCCGATTCAAGGAGATCGGCGATAAAAAGAAGTTCGTTTATGACGAGGATTTAGCTGCGCTCATCGACGACTCATTCGGCTCTTCGGGCGAGACCTGGCAGCTGGATTATCTGCATGTGACCTCGGGCACCACCACAGTGCCAACTGCCACCGTTCGCCTAACCAGAGGCGAAGAAACGTTACAAGATTCTGCTCCCGGAAACGGAGCTGTCGACGCTACCATGAAGGCGATTGACCGGATTCTTCACCAGAGCGGCCACTTGGTTGAATACCACGTTGAATCGACCTCTGGCGGAAAAGACGCACTTGGGGAAGTAACCGTGAAATGCGACTTTGGCGGAGGCCGGTTGGTCACGGGCAAGGGAGCGAGCACCGATGTCATCGGAGCAAGCGCTCGGGCTTATCTGAATGCCGTGAATCGATTCCGCCAGCAATCCAAGGAACCGGCTAAGACCCACCCCGAAGAACTCGCCACCGTCTAATCAAACGGTTATAGGTTTTAGGTTGTAAGTTTTACGTTTTAAGTTGCGCCGCGCGCTCGCCGGGTGCGCGGCCTTTTCTTTGCACACACGCGGGCCGCAAACTCACAACCTACAACCTACAACTTAAAACGTATAACCTATAGCCTATAGGATGGGCCACCATCCGGTACCGGCGTACACGGCCTTGACGCCGGCGAAGGTAGCGACCTTGCCGGTATTGGGAGTGTCAATAACGAGAACCCCGATCGGTCTCACGAGCCGCTGAGTCCGGGCATCGTAGATCAACAAGAATTCTACTGGGTAATTGGACTGGTTCTTTTGGTCCTGAGTGTAATACTGCCCGGCTCGAACTCGGCCACCGGCAAGTTCCCGTAAGAGCGGCCAGTCTTCACCGGCAACCAGCTCATTAGCCTGAACCGCGACGTAGGGGTTCTCGTCGAGCAGCTGCTTCTGCCTGGGGTTCGCTCGCCGAATAAAGTTCTCAAGCCGCAGCCTTCCTAATTTCACTTCTTGTGGGTACGGCCTGGCTTCGCCAACCGCATAGTCGTTGGCCCCATATTTTTGTGGCGAGGGTGGCACCAGCACGGTGCACGAACTCAGGAGGAGTGGAATCAGGCAGGCAAATTGAAGTAGTTTTTTCACGGAGCGGTGGGCCAATCTTTCGCAGGAGTTATGCAAGAACAAGCAAACAACGGCGTCTCTTGACCACCAATTGAAAACGCAGGGAATGAAGCATCCGTGACATTTACACCCGTCTCCTCCCTTTAAGCGCTCGATCCCTCCGCTTCCGCGAATCTCCGGGTGTGAGGAATAGCACTCAGCCCGCCGATAGTACGTAGACAATAAGCCATGCCTTCGATCGCATGATCGGCTGCCTCCGACAAGGAATTGCCGCAGAGCAGGCTTAGCGCAAGCCAAACCTCCATGCATTCATGGGCGCCATATCGGTCGACAGCTCCCCGTACCTCCGCATGACGTCGCACACTGTTCTGACCGTCGGAAAAGATCACGTCGGTCACACCATCCAACAGCGCAACATAGGAACAGCCAGCTTCTCGCAAGACTTCGGTCGCTTCCTCCGCCGTATCGGTCCGTGTGCTTTCGAGCGCCTCGGCCAATCCAGCAACCAAGACGAAGACCGGTTTCGCAGGGATCGATCTCAGGCTCGATGCCGAGCCGGCATCGAGCAAGAGCGGCACATTCATGGCATTTGCCAGATCCATAGTGAACCAGACCGTTTCGTGGCGAATTTCCATTTCGACAATCACCAACTCGGCTTTCGAAATAGCCGCCTTTGCCGCATTAACCATATCTTCCGAGATCCGCTGGTTAGCCGAGTCAGTCATCACCAGGAGCTTGGGAATCACATCAGATTCGCCGATGCCAACGGTAACTCCGGTACCGATTCCTTCGACCTCATTCAGATACGAGAGATCAATTCCCTCTTGAGAAAGCAACCCTTTAGCCATGCTGCCAAAGGCATCAATACCCACGGCGCCGACGAATGTTACCGAACAGCCAGCCCTGGCGGCTGCCACCGCGCAGTTTGCTCCTCGACCGCCGCCATGAACCTGCAACCGGCTGCCAAGACAGGTTTTATCGGGCAAAGGCAACTGTTTGGTATGAACCAGCAAATCCGCGTGGTAGCCGCCTACGACCACGACCTTAGGTTTTTTCTTAGACTTTCGCGAAGGCATCTTGCTAGGCGCACACGGCGCCGTTATCGAGCGGAGTCACCTCCCGATGCCATTCCTGCCATCCAGGCGAGCCCAAATACCCTGGGGAAGAGCCTAGGTCACTCCCTGGATCTAGGCGATAATAAAGTGAATCTGAATCTCACTTCGTCCGATGGACGATTTCCAGGCGATTGCCGTCGGGATCCTCAAAGAACACGGCGTAGTAATCGTCGCTGTACTCCGGCGTAAGACCAGGCCCCTCAATGTTGAGTCCACCGGCCGCTCGAACCACTGCCGCGATTCGATCGACGTCACTCGGTTCGTTCACCCAGAAAGCAATACAGGTCGCGTTAGGCTGGTGAGCCGGATCCTCGGTAAAGCCAAAGAATGGTTTACTGGGAAACGCAGCGTCAGTCGATGCTCCTCGCCATTCTCCCTCGGTTTCAGGCCACCAGTCGGCGAAGCCTAATTCCGGAAGCAGTGCCCGATAAAAATCAGTGACTTTCGCAAAACTACGTACCCGCAGGTCGATATGACTGAAAGGATTCCTACTCATGGGTTATCTCGCTAAGTTGCCTTTATCTAACCTTTTATATGCTATTTCTTCGGTGAATTTTAGGGGTCGCAACGCAGTTCAGTTCACACCCAAAATGAGGATAGCTATCAGTGAGAAAGCCGCGGCGGCGCAAACACCAAATACCGCGGTCTCCAGCGAATACCCTAGCTGAGGGATTCGCATGAGCGTAGGGCCTTGCCCCGGAAAGAACGCGATCGGCCCGCGGAAGCCATTCTCTCGGACTCGATGCATTAGAGCGAATTGACCGGTAAACGGAGACAGCACCTCATCAACACCACGAGCAGCTCGGTTCGTGAATTGGACTTTTCTCATATTGTCACCTTCTAATCTCATATTTGATAGTGATACCTAATCTATTGTTTATTACCATGCAAGTGCTATTTTGACGGTAATATGGAAGAAGTTGAGCCTACCTTCGGTTGGATTGGCGGCGCTCTCTGCCTCGATTTTACAAATACGGTCTCCAATCATCGGGGCCGAGCTCCGAGCGAGAAACTCAAGCGATTCGAGGACCTGGTGTATTGGTGTCACCGAGCCCGTGTTCTCAATGACGGGGAGAGCGACGAGATGCTCCGTCAAGGCAATATGGTCCCGGCACAAGGCGAGCGCCTACTTCATCTCGCAGTCGATTTTCGAGAAGCCCTTTACCGCGCTTTCTTCGACATCAGTCATGAGCGGCAACCTTCAAAGAGCGATTTAGAGGTCATTAACGGGTTGCTGGCCCGGACCCCGATCACATTACAGATTGGCGGGCAGGGCGAACGACTAGTCTGCGTCCGCACTGGCTGTACGCTAGACGAAGCCCGTCTGTTAGGCCAGATCGCCTGGTCGGCTGCGGAATTACTAGGCTCGAAGGAATCCCTCGCCAAAATCAGAGAATGCGCAGGCGAGGATTGTGGCTGGCTGTTTCTCGATCAAACCAAGAACCATAGCCGGCGCTGGTGCGACATGGACGATTGCGGCAGCAAGGCGAAAGCGAAACGGTATTATCGACGGAAGACGGGTAAGGCGTGAGGCCGAGGAGCTAGGAGGACAGGGGTCAGGCGCACGCTGGTAGTTGGGAATCACAAATTTTCGATCGCGATGCGCGGTTAGCAACTGTTTTAGGCTATAGCGTAACGCATTCATTGATCCCACCGAACGAACCAGCAAAAATTAGACTTTAAGGCGCTTGATAGACACCTGTAAAACTTCTCGCTAAACACCGCGCCGCCACTCAGGTGAACCGAAGCGTAACCGGTTGACCATGTGACAACCGGAGCGCTTCCGCGGCTGAACCGTCCGTGACCGATACTTCCAAGAAGTTGAGGCTGCCCCAGATCGCAAACGGTTCGCTAGCCACGCTCGGCTCCTCCGCATAGAAACGCTTCTGGACTCGCACGACGTGATCGCCAACCCGTAGCTCGAACCGAGCCGGAAGCCGCTCAGCACCCAGGTGACCACGTTCGATACCGGTAACGGCGTTGCCGAACCCATCGATATGAATAATCCGTGATTGAATCCCTGAGTCACTGGTTTGGGCAAGCGGAGGCAGTGATTGGGGGGTCAGGAGCGGGCGACCTAGCTCTTCCGGTTTCGCACCGCAGGCCAAGGCCGCAGCGATAGGCGCAAAAATATCCCGTCCATGAAAAGTATCGCTGATTGCCTCCGGCAAATAGGATGACGCTTGGATCTCAAAGGCTTGCGCTGACTGTCGCGCCGCCAGTGAGAAGAGACCGTTGTCGGGCCCTACAAAAAGGTATCGATCAGTTCGTAGAATGACGCCACGACGGGTGGAACCGACTCCAGGGTCAACCACGGCCAGATGAACGGTTCCAACGGGAAATTCATTGCACGAGCCAAGCATTACGTACGCAGCCGAAAGCACATTTTGAGGAGCGATCGAATGGCTGATGTCCACCAATCGGGCGTCAGGAACGCGAGAGAGAATAACGCCCTTCATCGCGGCGACATAGTAGTCAGCAGTTCCGAAATCGGTTAGCAGCGTGATGATCAAAACAACTGAAGTTTCCGGTTCCCCCGGTTTCTCCAAGCAACCACCAATACCCGCTCCATTTCAAACGCGCGAATCGATGATGAAAAATTGAACCGCGAATGGGCGCGAATTAAACGCGAATAAATCCACTACGGCAACATAGAGCGCATCGGGAAGCCCTTCGTCCTCGTCCACTTAAGCCTCTCAATAGATCCAGGGGATCAACCGTTTGGTCCGGGAGGCGTACTCGGCGTATTGGGAGCCGAACTGCGCGAGCAATGCTTTTTCCTCAACCGGAATCCGTAAGGCGTAGGCTAGCGACGTGCAGGTTACGATCAGGATTAATCCGAGCCAGTTGAAGGTGAGACAGCCGATCCCAGCTAAGGCTAGTAATGATCCGGAGTAGGAAGGGTGGCGCACAAATCGAAAAGGTCCATCCTGAACAACGTGGTGTCCCGGCTGAATGCCAACATCGACGGTAAAGAATTTTCCCAGATGCCGGATAGCCCAGATTCGCACTCCGATCCCGCTAGCAATTATGAGGTCGGCCAGGCAGACAATCCAAAATCTTTCCGACCAATTGAGGCTGGTGACCCAGTGAGCCAGAAAAAAACCGGCGAAGCAGCCGCCGAGGATGAGAGCCCATGCGGCCACCAGGGTGCCGCGGTCGGCGGGCCTGGCCGCCTCCTTGCCTCGCCGGGTAGCTAACAAAAAAAGCTCCAACCCCAAGTACCCGAATCCGAGGATATATGTAATCCCGTAAATCACTTGGCTGGGCTAATAGTGGACCCGTTGAGTGTCAATAGTTCGACCGGCTGTCCGCCGCCTAAGTGGGTTTATAGGGGAATGGGGACGGAGAGGGAAGCTCATAAAATGAATGGGGTTTGAACGGATGCGGTGGCGGTTTGGGACGCAATTGCCCGGGGCTATGCGTCTAAGCTACCGGCTGATATCCCACCGCGTTCCCGGGCGGATTTGTCGGTGGGGTTCTCGACTCAGCGGGTCGCGGTTTTCAACCCGCTCGGGGCGGCCGGTCAATAGATCCAGGGGATCAATCGTTTCGTCCGGGCGGTGTATTCGGCGTATTGCGGCCCGAACTGCGCGAGCAACGCTTTTTCTTCAACTGGGATCCGCAACGCGTAGGCTAAGGATGTACAGGTTATGATCAGGATTAGTCCAAGCCAGTTGAGCGTGAGACAACCGATCCCAGCTAAGGCTAGTAACGATCCGGAGTACGAAGGATGGCGCACAAATCGAAAGGGACCATCCTGAACCACGCGATGTCCCGGCTGAATGCCGACGTCGACCGTAAAGAACCTTCCGAGATGCCGGATAGCCCAGATTCGTATCCCGATCCCACTAGCAATTATGCAGTCGGCCAGACAGACAATCCAAAATTTTTGCGGCCAATTGAGGCTGGTGATCTGGCGGGCCAGAAAAAAACCAGCGAGACAACCGCCGAAGATGAGAGCCCAGACGGCAAACAACGTGCCGCCGTCGGCGGCCTTCGCCGCTACCTTTCCTCGCCGGGTAGCCAATAAGAATAGCTCCAGCGCGAAGTATCCGAAGGCGAGAATGTATGTGATCCAGTAAATCACTTGCCTGGGCTAGGGTACTCGAGAATGCGAGCCAGTTGGAAGAAACGCCGATGAAGCTTGATCGCCGAGGCTCTGAAATCTGCGAAACGACCGATCGACGGAAAAAATCACGAAGGACGGCTGACTATGAAATCGGTCTCGGCGAAACACCGATCGAGACGGCAAAAGTAACAGGCCGGGCAACCTAAAGTGATATCCCTAGATTTTGTCTATCCCAACCGGTAGACGATGCGCGCCTTGTCCAAATCGTAAGGTGACATCTCCAGCTTTACCCGATCCCCTACGGTTAACCGTATGAATCGTTTCCTCATTTTGCCCGAAATATGGGCAAGCACGAGATGCCGATTTGATAGTTCAACGCGGAACATGGTTCCTGGTAGAACCGTGACAATCTTTCCTTCTGTAACAATTGAGTCCTGGGTCGGCATAAATCAAATCTCTGGGCGGCAATCGATTTTGTTAAGATTAACTGACCTAATTCGTTCTGGCAAAACAGGCGAGGTTTTACCTCGCCTGAAATCTCTGCGGCCCCTTGCCGCTTCTCAGCTTCTCCTGCCGGGAAAAGCGGGACTCTATTCCGAGCGGGTGGTTGCGCTAGGCCGGAAAGTCCGACAGCCGGCAAACCCGACTTCCGTTAACGACGACGGTCGCTGAATTGGCGCTTGTTACCGCCACCGCCACCGCCTCCAAAGGAGCGTGGGCGGCCACCCTCTTCTTTCGGGCGCGCTTCATTCACGGTCAGAGGTCGATTGTCTAGGGTATGGCCTTCCAACGCGGTGATGGCGGCTTGACCTTCGGCCTGGTTGCCCATGGTCACGAAGCCGAAGCCACGTGAGCGGCCACTAACGCGATCGGTTGCCACGAAGACGTCCGTTACGGTGCCATATTGAGAAAACAAGTCGCGCAGGTCGTCCTCGACCGTCGCAAACGAGAGGTTTCCAACAAATAATTTCATATCTACAATTCGATGTATCAGTCACAGAGCCGTTCCCGAACATCGGGTTTCAAATCACCACTGAGGAAACCCCACCTGACGATCCACCGGGCAATCAACTAGAACTATCGGAGCGCTAAGTTCGGGTAAAATGGGGAAAACGCAAGACAATCTTCTGATCCGCCAGCGCCCTGCTCGCTTTAAAGAATAAAACCCCGAATCCGCAAAGGATCCGGGGTTTTGGGAGAGCGCTCAAAGCGCGTCGGCTAGAAGGGATTATTGGGTTTGCCGTCTAGGCCATTAAGCGTTACCACAACCACCCCACCCCCGAGATCCAGATCGACCCCGAGGAGCGAAAAGATACTCAACACGAGCACCTTGTTCGTAATCTTCAGCGGAGTCGTAATCGGGATGTTAACGATCCCGCTAAGTCCGAGCAGCGAGCTGGCAGAACCAACCACAACCGGATGGCTGCCGTCTAGGTCCGTGGCAGTAATGGTTAAGCTGTTGATTACGCCAACAATAATCGTGCCTGGAACCGTCACCGTCAAACTGCCGCCGCTTTCGATCGTGCCATGCACAGCCGGGAACGCTGCGAAATTGGTGGTGCCGAGGATGCTGAGATTCAAAAGACCCACAGCATTTAACGGTGTTTGCTGGTCCATGGCAAAGTCACCATTGAGCGTAGGCTCGTCGAGCCCGTGCACAAACAAGGTCACGTTGTGGGCGCCACCTAGTCTAAACGGAAAAACCTTCGTGACAGCCGGAAGGAATTTCCCAGCATCATTCTGCCCGCCAATCACGTAATCGGTACCGGTAAGACCCTCAACCGCTGCCACTCCCTCGCTGGGACTCAGGAGCTTATGGGGCGCCATCGTCCAAGCGCCGGCGGCAAAACTGAACCCCTCAATCGAGTCCTCAGCCTTCCCGGCCGACGAACGACCTCCAAAGGCATAAAGTATCCCGCTCTCGGCCAGGGAGAGTCCGAAGTCCTCTCGGGCGACGTTCATCGGGAAGTAGTTTTGGAATGACCCACCATTCAGTAAGCTGTAGGCTTCCGTCGTATTTAAGATGTTGCCGTTAGCGTCTTGCCCACCGGCTACCAGAATGGCATCCAAATAAACCATGGTGCCCGCAAGGTGGGAGCGAGGCGTGGTCAACGAAGGCCCCGTTGACCAGCTATTTTTCGCGGGGTTGAAGACTTCAACCGTGTTGACGGTATGACCGCCGGCATCGACTCCACCGAGCGCATACACGTTGCCATCGGTCCCGGCTACAACCGAGAGATAGGCACGCGGCGTCGGCATCGGCGCCATGACGCTCCAGCTTCCGGTAGAGAAGCTGAACATTTCAGTCGCGCCTGATGCGGTAGAACCATTGGTGCCACCGATCGCGATTAGCACGTTCTGGGCTCCGCCCGGTATGCTGAAAAGGAATCCCGTCAAGCCAAGACCGGCTCTAGCGGTTGGCATGGAAGGCAACGAGGTGACCGTCTTCTTGTTCAGATCGAGGTCTAAAACCGCGTTAGTTACTGTACCGCCGGGACCATTGCCACCTGCATAATACAAGTGATTATTTAAGTGTGCCGCGGCGCCGAACGCTACGGAACCCACGTTGAATGGTGTGGATTCAACTTCCATGGGAGGAGGGGTTGCTGCGTATCCTGATAGCACAGTCAGCATCGAAAAAGCACCCGTGACTAATGCTGACCGGGTAAACAAGGGCAAGTTCATATGGAGAATGCTAACAAAATAGATAACTACAATAGAAGAAGTATTTTCTATATTAACTAGTTCGGGGGGACGAAATTAGGCCGGCGTGAGGCCCATAACTGAATGCGTTTTGCAAGAATTCTGGGAGTGCAGGATCAAAAATCGAATTAATATTAAGTCGTAATTACCTTAAATTCAAGTACTTACGATATATATTTTTAATATAGACTGAATCGTATAGACTAATCGTTTAAGTATGGTTTTACGGGTATATCCGAAGAACAGTTTCTTTTTATTGAAATTATCAAAACTGTCTTTCTAAAGCCTATCCAAAATATAAGATGATCCGGTTTTTCGACGGTTAACACGTCAGCCATGGCGATGGCACGGGGCGCTTCGCAATCGCATCAATTACCCGAGAGCGATCGTTGATAATTTCGAGCTGACTATCATCAGCAACCGGGAAACGCCTTTCAGGTTAGAAGTGTGAGTTTTGCTAACGTCTGGCACCTCATTCCAAGGAAGCCTGAACTTACCAGCTTTTTGCCGACGATTTTGCGGCGATTGAGGCCAGGACGCCGCTAGGTAAGTGATCACTCACATTCCGGCATTGCTAATGCACAAATCGGAGGACCTGATCATTCGAGATCCGAGTTCGCCTTAGCGCCTGGGCGACCCTTGTGCGGAACGACTTTTGAACTATGAGTAACGGCGTGCAGGCAAAATCGCGGAGCTTGGTATGCAGCTTTCAGCAGGCTCCCTGCCCTGCTCTCCGTGCGATCATCAAGCGTTTTTTAGTGATAGAATTTCCTCCCTTTTACCGGGACGCGCATCTACCGGAGAGCGACGCGGTAGCAGCTTTTTCTTTCCGGGGCGCATGTCGGATCAATGGAAACCAATGGGCGTCGCCCACCGCTTTCACTGGTCCACGCGATGTTTTACGTACCCATGAACATCGGTACAGTCACGCGGTAGTGTTGGCGATGTTTGCTCCGGTCGGGGCATTCGCTTTCCTGCGATTGCCGCTCAACGAGTTTGTGGGTGCAACCGTAAACCTCGCTGAACTCATAGATCGACCAAACGACGTTGACCAGCTGAGCGAACGGCTGACTAGCGCTGGGAACCATCGCCAGCGAGTTGCCTTGGTGCAGTCGCTCTTACTGGCCCGGGTGCGGGCTTCTAGGGTAGATCCGCTCATAACCGCGGCGGTTTCCTGGCTCGATCAAGGAAAGGTCGATACCCGAATCGAGGACCTGGTGCGATACATCGGGCTAAGCCAAAGCGCACTTGAACGTCGATTTCAGCGAATCATTGGCGTATCGCCGAAGAAATACGCTTCCTTGATCCGGCTGAGACGCGCCGTGCGATTGCAGGCGACCGGTGTCGATCTCACCACCGTGGCACATGTTTCCGGCTATTTCGACCAGTCGCATTTCATCAAGGAGTTTCGCCGGGCGGTAGGCACAGCGCCTTCGGCGTTTTTCGGTCCAAACTCGCCGAATTAAACGCCGAATTCTTACAATTCATTGCAGGCCCCGCGGAATAGGGTGCGGCATGAACTTTGTAATGCGCTTCGGCGCGCCTTTTAAAGGTTGGATTCGCCGGCTTGCGGTACTGACTGCCTCGCTTTTTGTGATCAGTTTATCTGCACAACCGGCCGCCACCCTTTCTTCAGCAACACCGTCTGCCATTACCATGAAAACATTTGTCATTATCTTCCGCCAAGGCCCTCGCCAACTAACTGATGCTGATAAACAACACCGGGCCGAAGAAACGGTCGCCTGGGCCAAAGCCCAAAACGCCGCCGGTCATAAACTTGATCCCCGGATTCTAGCGCCGGAAAACGAACGCCGCCGGGCGGAGAACTCCATCGACGGCTGGCCCGTCACAGCGTTGCTTTTCCTAGAAGCACATGACCTCGCTGAAGCCACGCAAGTCGCCGAGGCTCATCCGGCTCTCCACTATGGATCGGAAGTGGAGGTTCGTCCTTGGGCGCCGCCTGCGCCAGTACATGCGCCTGCAGCGACACGGTGAGAGAAAGGAGCTAGGAGCCAGGAGCTAGGAGGACTGGGATCCTGCACCGCGTGCTCCATGAGCGAAGTCTAGAGAAGGTAGGACGATCTTACGGTCGGAATCGTCGACACGCCGATATTGGGAGGGGAGCCGCTTTGCAGCTTAGCAGGTCTATGAGTTGGCAGCAGGCGGCTCCCGGGAATTGTCCAGCGCGAGACCATGGTCCAGGATGTAAAGGAGAACGCGATCCCTGGGCCTCAGAGCAGCGACCGTGGATGATCATCGCGCCGTGGGTCAATTCCGGGAGCCGCCTGCTAGATACCGAAAGAACTGCCACGCGACAAAGCGGCTCCCCTCCCCATATCGCGCGCTCGTTGACGAAATTAGACACAAGACCTCCGAGCTCCTTAGGTTAGATCCGTGCCAGATACGACCTACGGCAAGACTGTCGCCTCGGATTACGCGCGGCTTCGCAACACCGAGTTGCGAGATACCGGGTTCGCAAACTTGCCGCCAGAGGAGGTCTATGCCGCCGGTTGGCTAAGCGACATTTCCCCTTTCAGGACCAAAGTATTTTCCTGTTTGCGGATGCTATCAGAGGACGTCTACTGGCGCGGTTTGGCCCGTTTTGAAGCCGATCTTGCCCATGGCCCAATCGCCTACCTGAGCCGGTTCGCTTTGTTATGGGCAAAGCCAGACGGCCAGAATCAGGTTGCCTCCGGGAGAGTGTAATCGAACTGATAAGAATGCTGATCATTGGCGGTGCCAACGCTGAGCATTTCACCCACACTGGTCGCTTCGAGATCGCCATGAAATCGCTTGTCGATGGTAATTCTGCCAATGCCGTCCTCAGTGGCTGGCCCAGGGGCCAGACTTACATCAAAGGTTCCAGTTGCGCGCCGTGTCATAATATCTCCGGTAGGGACGAGCTCCTGCTCGCCGCAGTACTGAGCTTTTACTAAATCGTTTCTTAAGCCTTGGCCTAAGCAGGGACATCGTATTTATCAACTAGTCCTTTGACCGTGCTCCAACTTCGGGTAGTCGCGGGCATTTGGAAAAGGCGCTCCGAATATTTGGCAGTACAGTAACAATCCAAATTCAGATCATTCAGATGGAAGCAGAGATCAGGCAAGCTCTCGCCCAAAAGAATTACCCCTTCGCATTGGCTTTGGCTGACCAGTGGCTAGAACAAACCCCTAATAGCGCGGTGGCCCACTACCTCTCCGCTTGGACCCGGGACGTTGAGGGATTAGAAACCGATGCTTTGGTTCATTATGAAAAAGCGCTCGAACTAGGACTGACTGGAGAAGACCGCCGTGGTGCTTTGCTGGGAGCAGGAAGCACATGCCGAAACCTCGGGCAACTAGGGCGTTCGGAGGAAATACTCAGACGAGGGATTCAGGAGTACGGTGAAGTTTCTGAGTTCTGCGCGTTCCTAGCGCTCACTTTGTACTCGGCGGGACGCTACAAGGAATCTATTTCGACGCTACTCAAGTTGCTGGCCGACAGCGCCACTGACGTTCACATCAAACGATACGACCGAGCGCTGAGAAATTACGCGGCGGATCCAGACAGGAAATGAGCATGCTTGAGGTCCGATCTGGCGTGCACCGACCATGACAAATCCATCCTCTCAAAACCAGAGGTTGTAACCACCCTTGCCTAGGTTAGGTAGCGTCATGACCGATCTCAATCCTCAGGCAGAACAGATGGCGGATGAATCCATGGTCCGCAATTTGGATGCTCAGGCGAAAGCTATCTGGCCCCAGGAGATGCCCTTATTCAGGCGGTATGCATTACCACCAGACGCGCGCATATTGGACGCTGGTTGTGGTACCGGTGAGTTGGCCTCGCGGTTAGCCGAGCTGTTCCCAGCATCCCGCGTACTGGGAGTGGATATCATTGACGCGCACCTCAATCTGGCGCGTTCCCGTTATGCCCATTTAGCAGCGCGACTCAGTTTCGAACACCGGAGCGTTTTTGAACTGAATTTGCCTGATCAGAGTTTCGATCTCACGGTTTGTCGCCATGTGATTCATTCCATACCGCATCCCGAAAAAGTGCTCGGCGAACTGGTGCGAGTGACTCGCCCGGGAGGTTACCTGCATTTGATCCCGGAAGACTATGGCATGCTCCACTTTCAACGTGGAGGCGAGCTGGACCCGCGAGATTTCTGGCACGTGGTTCCGACCGTGTTCGCGAAGACGACCGGGACCGACCTCTTTATCGGCCGCAACATGTTCGGGCTTTTAGCCGGGCTAAAGCTGCAGGAGATCACTCTCGATTACATCATCGTCGATACCATGCGGGTGCCACGGGAGACATTCGCCGCGATCATCGAGGCCTGGCGAGATGGCTATGCCGAATCGATCGGTCAACTGACACCAGTCAGCCAGGAATCTGCCAACGCCTATTTCGACCAAATGATTACGAATATCCTGGATCCTGTCGGTTACGCGGTATGGATGGTGCCGGTTGTAAGCGTGCGGATTCCTTAGGTAACCTACCATTCTGCCACCGAGCCGTCCTGGTTCCGCCAGAGTGGGTTCCTCCAATCGTGACCTTTCGTGGCCGCCTGGCGCACTGCCTCTTCGTTGATCTCAACCCCCAGTCCTGGTCCTTCCGGAATCGCGACGTACCCGTCAGTATATTTGAATACCGAAGGATCAACCAAATAATCGGCGAGCTCCGCGCCGACATTGTAGTGAATGCCAAGGCTCTGTTCTTGAATGAACGCATTGGGAACGCAACCGTCCAGCTGGAGGCTAGCAGCTAAAGTAATCGGCCCAAGCGGGCAATGGAACGCTACCGCGGTATCATAAGCTTCGGCCATGGCAGCAATCTTGTGGCTCTCCGTGATTCCGCCGGCATGTGAGACGTCCGGTTGAACGATATCGACGACCCCTGCCTGAAAGATCCGTTTGAAATCCCATCGGCTATACAGACGTTCGCCGAGCGCGATCGGAGTAGTGGTGTGGCGGGCAACCTCGATCAACGCTTCCAGATGCTCGGAGAGCACTGGTTCTTCAATGAACATGAGCTTGAAAGCATCAAGTTCTTTTACCAACACTTTAGCCATCGCCCGATGGACTCGACTATGGAAATCGACCGCGATTCCGAAGTCAGTTCCCACTGCCTCCCTCACCGAACCGATACGCCGAACAATCTGGTCCAATTTCCCCGCTGAATCGACGTAGTGAAGCTCTGCTGAGGCATTCATTTTAATCGCTTTATACCCTTGCGACCGCCTCTCTTTGGCGGCAGAAGCGACCTCTGCCGGCTCGTCACCGCCGACCCAGGCGTAGACTTGCATCCGGTCTCTGACTTTGCCGCCCAGCATCTGGTGGACGCTCAAACCATACCTTCTGCCTTTAAGGTCCCAGAGTGCTTGATCAATCCCAGCCAGCGCGCTCATGAGCACCGGACCTCCGCGATAGAACCCTCCGCGATAGAGGACCTGCCAGATGTCCTCAATTTGGTCCGGATCTCGTCCTAGCAGATAGTGACCCAATTCGGTAACTGCCGCTGCGACGGTCTCCGCCCTCCCTTCCACGATCGGTTCTCCCCATCCGATTACGCCGTCGTCCGCAGCGATCTTAAGAAATAGCCAACGCGGCGGAACTTTGAAGAGTTCGAGGCTAGCAATTTTCATAAAAAGTGAGGGAAGCAGAAATATCGGACACTAAAACAATCTAACGGTTTTCGCTGCACATCTTGAGCCGACCGCTGGACTCCGCCCGCTTGGTGTATATTGGGTAGCCGTTTTCGCGAAAGGATCATCATTATGCCTAGGAAAGTATGGATCGCGATAGCGATCGAATTCCTCATTTTCGCAATCCTTTTATTCGGTTCTGCCGGGACAATCCAATGGGTAGCAGGTTGGGCGTTTCTGATTCTATTTTTCGCCTCCATGTTGCTGCTTATCTTCAGGTTGGCGCAACGCGATCCTGCTCTGCTGGAAGAGAGGATGAAGATGAGGGCGCAGCCGGGTCAACCGCTTTGGGACAGGATCGTGCTCACCGCCATCATCATTCTTTGGTTCGTGTGGCTAGTTGTGGTGGGGCTAGATGCAGGTCGGTGGCATCCGTCTCAAGTTCCGGTTTGGCTCCAGTGGTTAAGCGGAGCCATTATCCTGCTCGCGTTCTGGATCTTTGATCAGACCTTTAAAGAGAACACTTTTGCGGCGCCAGTAGTGCGGATCCAAAAGGAACGAGGACACAAAGTCATCTCGACTGGTCCCTACGCGATTGTGCGCCACCCGCTTTATTCCGGCGCTCTATTGCTGATCCCTGCGATCGCATTAATGCTGGGCTCCTGGTATGGTCTGATAGGTTCAGCCGTTCTGGTTCCAATCCTTATCTTCAGGACGATTATGGAAGATCGCACCTTGATGCAGGAGCTGAACGGCTACCCCGAGTACGCTCGCCGCGTCCGCTACCGGCTCATTCCTTTTATCTGGTAATTTTTTCGGTTGCTCGCCGGAGGCAGCACTTGTTGTTTTCATAAGAACCAGGCCCATGACAGCAAGCCGCCAGAAATTCGCCGGATTCTCGAAAGAGACCTTACGGTTCCTGACCGATCTTGAGCGGAACAACGAACGCGACTGGTTTAACGCTCGAAAGCAGTTCTACAAAGAAACTGTCGAAGAGGAACTACGCCGGTTGGTGTTGAACACCTCGGAAGCGCTAGCCAAGAAAAAGATCCCGCTTTCGACTGAACCGAAGAAAGCGATCTTCCGGATTTATCGCGATACCCGATTCAGTCCGGACAAACGGCCGTATAAGACCAATCTCGGCACCGTATTCGGCACCGGCGCCAAGCACGGTTCCGGGGTGCTTTATGTTCATGTACAACCGAAAGCTTCTTTTGCCGCGCTCGGCTTTTATCAACCGGCCCAACCGGAGTTAACTCGGGTCAGGGAAGCCATCGTTGACCGATGGGCGGAGTTCAAGTCGGCGACGGGACGTCTCCGCCGCGCCGGGCTGGAGTTTCGAGAGGCCGGAGCATTGAAACGAGTTCCGCGCGGTTTCGAACAGTTCACCGACGCCGACTGCGCCGAGTATCTCAAGTATAAGTCGTTCATTGTTTCGCGCCCACTCACCGACGCGGAGCTCCGGTCACCGGACTTACCCGCCGCACTGGTCAAGTTTACCGAGCAAGGGCTTCCGCTCCTGCAATTTGGTTGGGCAGCGCTCGGACTAGAGCTTGGTCCCAAATCCTGATGGATCTTCTAACGGAATATTCACAGCACAGAGCGCGCAGGCCTCGGGACACCACAAACCCGTAGACAGCGAGGCGAGGCTTTCGAGAACAATCCTAGTGAAGACAGCAAGCCGATGGACAGTCCTTTGAAAACGCGCACGCGGTCGCCCTTCGCTTTTTGATTAGTCAAAGAGCATTCCCAATTCCGCGATCGGTCTCCGGGCTGCCCTGGCGCTTTGTCTCGCCTGTCAAAATTCCAATTATGGAGGAGGCCGAGTTTCCCCGACTGGACTTGTCTCATTTGCGTAGACCCGAATGAGAGTTCTTGTGATCGCAGCGACCGGGACAACTGGAGCTGCCGTGGCCGAGGCGTTGGAACCAAAACATCAGCTAGCGCGTTTCCCGAACCGGACCGGTCAAAGCCGATCTGAATGACCCTTCATCGATCGACGCGCTTTTTGCGGCGATCGACTCCATCGAAGCCGTTGTCTGCTGTGCGGCCAGTGTGCCGTTGACACCTCGGGCATCGCTTTCTGCGTCGCCAATATTTGAAACCCGTTCTGTGGTATCTAGTCAGAGCAAAATGAACGAACCACGTATCCGTTTTCTCAATCGGACGCCCGCCGGCTATTCTCAAATAGTTGAAGTGCAGGGTGGACGCACACTCTATATTTCGGGCCAGGTCGCTCTCGACCAGTCGGGCAACGTCGTGGGCACCGGCGATTTCACCGCGCAGGTCAAACAAGTGTTCGCGAACCTTAAGCTACGCCTCGATGAAGCGGGCGCTTCGTTCAATGACGTCGTGAAATTGAGTTTCTACCTCACCGACGTGACCGACATCCAGATCGTACGGGATGTCCGTGACACATACGTAAATCGTGAATATCCGCCCGCGAGCACATTGGTCGTCGTGAAAGAGCTGTTTCGGCCGGAGTTTATGATCGAGGTGGAAGCCATCGCCGCAACCAAGGATTGAATTAACCGGATGCTGCCGTGCTTGCGTTGAGGTTCGGTTCTATCGAACCAGCTACAGAAATTATCGGGGATACCTCCCATTCTGGGACGGCTCAACCTCGTTTCGCGCCGTCAAAACGCTCATCGCCAGGCGCGCGGCCGCCAGGCGCGTTTCAACACCAAGTTTAGCGAACAGCTTATTATTGTGCTTTTTGATCGTGTGAAGCGTTGTGTCCAGGATCGTAGAGATCTCCGGGTTAGTTTTCCCTTCGGTTATCCAATAGAGCACCTCCGCTTCACGAGGGGTAAGTCCCAGGGTTTGGAGCACGTGCGGGCCCCACGAGCTGTTGCGTTGCTCCAGACGCAGTAGCGCTAATTGTCGCGAGTCCGAGGCGGCCAGATGATCAATCTGTAAGTCTCCTTTAGTGGCGCTCTCAATCACCAAAGGCTTGCTCCGGTCCGCGCACTCGAGCCAGCTAAGAACTGCCTCCGGAAGCACCGTCATCGAGTTATTCGGAAAAAATGCGTGGAGCAGGATGTTGGCTTGTCGCGTCGAAAAGCAAATCACGCCATTGACACCAGCAATGAGGAACGCTTGATCAAGCCTGGCTTCGAGTTGTTTTTCTGCGTCCAGCCTGAGCTCAACTTCTTCGGAGAGAGCCTGATTCTTCTGTTCCAATTCAGCCTGCAATTCCCGAAGCCTCAGGTGGGTGCGAACCCGCGCTTCGACCTCTTCCGGAAGAATCGGTTTGCTAACAAAATCCACTGCACCCGCTTCGAAGGCCGCCAGCTTCTGAGCCAAATCATCGGCACCAGTGATGAAAATGATTGGAAGACTTTGCCAGTCCGGACGCTGCTTGATCAGGCGACAAGTTTCGATTCCATCCATCCCGGGCATTTTGATGTCGAGAAGGATGATATCAGGAAGACGTTGTTCCAACTGCTTCAGCGCGCGGGGTCCGCTGCCCGCGTAGAGGACGCGAAAACCGGCTGCGGTCAGGTGGTTGAGGACAATGTCAGCGTTGGCCGGAACATCATCGACTACCAGCACCGTGTTCATTTGATGGCAGCAGTTTCGCACATCACCTGTTGAAGGAGCGTTTCGACTTCATCGATACGATAGGCAGACACCAACCCCGATAAGTGCTCCGTAAAGGCTGCGTTCATTGGATTTTTCTCTGCCAGTTCTTGAAGCGACTGCCGGAGAGCCACTACATCGCCCTCGCCGGCAAAGTTCAGCAATTGCCGCAACTCCTCGGCAGGCAGGTTGCGCCCAATTGCCAGTACCTCCTCTATATCAGTACTGATGCCTCGGCTGGCAATCGAACCGTTGTCACTGGCGTCTGGCCTAACGATCCATCTAATTCCCAAGTGCTGCCCTAGGATGTAGAAAAGCTCCTGCTCCTTAACTGGTTTTGGTAGAAAATCATCGAATCCAGCGGACTCGGTTGCCTGTCGGTCGCCCTCGTAAACACTAGCCGAAGATGCAATCATCACCGTGTCGGCCAGGGTCTGGTCAGATCGAACTTCCCGGCAGAATGCGTTGCCGTCCTTCCCTGTCATTCGAATATCGCTGACGACTCCGTCGAAGTGGTGCAAGCGCATCAGCCGGAGCGCTGCGTCCCCCGAGTCCGCCTCCTGTACGGAAAATCCGACTTCAGCCAGAAATTGCTTAAGGACGTCACGGTTGGAGCTGTCATCGTCCACCACCAAAAGTTCGCGGACCGCGCCTTCGTATCCAGCCACTTTCGACTCAAGACAAGCCGCCGGCGCGATCGCGGCCAGCTTCAAAGGTAATTCTACGGAGAATTTGCTCCCTTGTCCGAGGACACTACTCACGCTGATATCGCCTCCCAGGAGCTTGACGAGCTTATCGGTAATGTAAAGCCCCAGACCAATCCCTTCGGTGCTTTGATTGGCGGCTTGGTAGAAAGGCTTAAATAAATGAGGCAGATCTGCTTCGGCGATTCCTTTCCCAGTATCGGAAATCTCGAAGCGCAGTTTGGAATCCGGTGACGTTACTTTGAGCAACACTGTCCCCGCGGTTGTAAATTTGAACGCGTTTCCGACGAGATTATAAAGGATCTGTCGAAGCCGCAGAGGATCCGTTTCGATGTAGGGTGGAACCGCCTCGTCGCTGGAGAAGGCGAATCCCAAACCACTTTGCCGGCCACGAATTTCAAACTCAGCGACTAGCGATTGCAGAAAAGCAGGAAGGTTAAGCGGCTCAGCGTTGATCGCGAGCTTACCTGATTCGACTCGGGCTAAATCGAGCAGCTCGTTCATCATTCCGAGAAGATGGGTGCCGCTGTCGATGATCGATTGCAGTTTTTGTCCGGAATCTTTGACGGTTTTTCCGCCGCGCAGAAGGAGCTGGGCATACCCTAGAATGCTATTCAGCGGTGTCCGCACCTCATGACTCATATTAGCCAGGAAAGCAGTCTTGGCTCGGTTGGCGGCTTCCGCGTTATTTTTTGCCTCTTGCAAACGCTTTTTACTCTGGCGCAACTCTTCGTAGTGCTGGCGCAAGCGCTCCTCACTCTGACGCAACTCCCAAGTCCTCTCGTCAACCATCCCAACCAGCGCTTTTTCCCGGACTCGCATCTGCCATAGACGCCAGCGGATGAGACCGAAAACTAACAATATACTTCCGCCGAGGCAAACCGCGTACATCCAAGGAGTGCGATACCATGGGGGGAAGATCATGATGGCGATGCTATACTCGTTACTATCCACTCCTTGATTGTTTCGAGCTTGAACGTGCAGTTGATATCTACCTTCATTCAAGGACCCTGATTGCCAGGTTGACTCCGCCATGAATTGGGTCCAATCGGCATTCAAGCCGTCTAGCTTTGTCCGGTAGCGGACTTCATCGGGCCCGTCATAATCGTCAGTCGCAAACCGGAGCCAAATATCCCGCTTCTCAAAAGGTAATTCCAGAGCCGCTCCGTTTGACGGGAGACTGACCGGTTTACCGGAGGTGGCCGCTCCTTCCCGCAAGTAGAGTTTGAGCGGGTGGTGCTGGGGCGGCCGGGAAAGGTCAACCCGCGTAATCGCGCCGTATTCTCCCGATATCCAAAGCGTTGAGTCGTCTGATGAACGCTCTTCATAAAACGACTTAACTCCTCCAAGAACTGACGAAATTGACCGCGGGAGAGCGCTATAATTTCCGTCGGAATCTAATCTGCCTATCTCTTGAGATTGAACTGAACCGAGCTCGCCGATGATGGTCTCCAGCCACAGGTGACTCGAATCAGACGGGCTAGCCGCTACGGTATGGATTTCGCGACCCATAATCTGTTTAGGGAGAAAATCCGGCTGACAAAATGAGCCGTCAGAGTCCCGGAACAGAAATAGGTTTTTGTCCGAGCTGAACAGAAGCAACTTACCCCAGGGCTGCACCCGGCACATTCCGCTTACGGATGCCTTCGGTGCATTGGCTAGCGGCTCCCAACGCGCATCTTTAAATGGTAGTTCCGGATTAGGGCCAACTTTAACGAGAAAGTAACCTTCCAGCTGTGTCCCAACCAGCAGATCTCCATTAGCAGTCTCCACCATCGATGCAACCGGCCGGTCAAAGCCCGGCATCATTCCTTCGTCGACCCAACGACCATCAGTCAAAGCCACCGCTCGCAGCCCGGTCTCGCCCCCTAGGAAGAGCAGATCCGGATTCTTCTTTGATTGCACGACGGACAAGGTATACGGCAGGCTTGATACGACCTGGAACCGGCTGCCGTCGAAAAGGTAGACTCCGTTCTCTCCGTTCAGAATCAATCCATGGGGCGGTGCGGCAATTGCATCCCACAACGAATCGGTTACATCGGGAACTTTACGAAATTGGGAAGAAGCCAATTCACCCTCGCCGGACTCCAAACGGTAAAGGCCGTAGCCGGTCAGCGCGTACAGGGAATCGTCGAATCGTATGGTGGTGCAAACATACGACTTAGGTAGTCCGTTCTCGTGATCAAACACCGATATGTTTCGATTCGTGTCGACTCTGGTTAACCCATTTTCACCGAACACCCAGAGACCGTTATCGCGATCACGACAGAGGTCATATAATGCTCCAGTCGGCAGTCCATCCTCTTCGAAGAAAGTTTGCTGAATGCGCCCACTTGCATCCACGAAAACCAGCCCGCGCTGATGCACCGCAACTACAAAAAGGTCTCGACTGACGGGAACCGCCCCGCGGATGGACCGGCTGGTAAACAAATCATCCGCGTCGGTCTTGAATGGAACAACTTGGGAGTCATGGAATTCGAAAATCCCTTTATCTCGGGTCACTAGTAATATCTTGTCCTTGGTTAGCTCGATCGCATTGATGACGGTGGTTTCCCGCAGCACCGGATCGTCCACTACGGTCTCGAGATGATCGTCGACGACCTCGGAGTAAGGTTGATGTCTCGCGTGCACAAAAATGCGCCCGGAAAACCTCGAACAAGACCATGAGCTCCCCACTTCATAGGGGAGATGAATCACGGAGAAGTGCTGGCCGCTCCAACGAAGCAAGGCTTTATCCAAAAGGAAATAGACATCGTCGCCGCGAATAGCGATGTCCCGGATATCTCCAAGATGTGGTACCAAGTCGGGTAGAAGCGGCGTATACGACTTATAGCGATAGACGCCGCCGTCTAGAACCAGCGCGCCGAGCTCACCCGTACCGCCGACGTAGATTGTCCCCGACTTGTCAGATGCCAGGGCTTGAATCCAACCACTGTTCGGTATCGGGATCGAGGCCCAGCGCTGGCCGTCGTACTCCAGCACGCAGTTCACACTGCCGAAAATCATCATCCCGCGCGAATCCTGGATACCGGTAAGGATTCGGTTCACGATCCCTTCGTCTTTACGGGTAAAAGTTCGATACAGGGGCCGCCCCAGCTCGCGCACCCGTTGTCCCGAGTCGCGTTCCAAAGAATTACCACCGGCACCTATGTCCCCTGAGTCGTCCAGGCCCGGCGACGTATCCTCAACCGCTTTGGCGACAGAGGAGACAGAATAAAGGGAGAGCAGGAGCGCCCCAATTAGACCTGTCCGGCATAGCTTAAGCGACGTCGAAATCGGGCATCGGCTAATCTGAGACAAAGATATCTGGGCGGGCATCATCGGAGCCGGTTTGCCTAGGGCTATGTTGGCACACTTTGAGGTTACCCGCTGCTTCATTCACGAACTCACAGGTTTGCGGCCGCGGCCACGGATAGTAATACCAAAAATGCCGTCGACACTACCAGGACGGCCGCGGCCGCGAGTTCCAATAGAACCCAGACGACTGACTTCGACACTTGGACTCGGGCACCCGCGGTTGCTGAATCCGCTTTCGAGTCGGGGAGGGAAAGGACAATTGGTTTAGGCGATCGGGTCTTTTTTGGTGCCGGCCGGAAGAGGAGTGGACTCGTCCTCTCGCTCCAGCCCAGATATTTGTGGTCGGGGAGTACTGCCGTCTTCATAGGTAGGGAGAGTGACAGCACTTGGCGAAGCCGGCTATTCCACCTTGGTTTACCAACCGCACCTGAACAGCTTCGCGACGCCGGCCCGGTAGGGACGAGCTCCCGCTCGTCCGAGACAACGCTGACCGAGCGCGTCAACCTGTCGACTTATGCAATCAACGCTGATGCCTCCGGGAGGTGATCGCGCCGACGATCGTCACGGCTATCGAGGCAATTCATAGCCAAAAGCCCGGCCCGAGCGATTGGAGATGCATAGGCGGGTTAACGTTTCCTTCGTCAGCCGGCAGCGAAAAGGGACGCGACCCGTTCCTTATTCAGACCAAGGATTGTAACTGCCGAAGCTCCAGAGGTGGCCCTCTAAATCGCGACAAGAGTAGCCGCGGCCGCCGTAATCGGCGTCTGCGATTTCTCTGACGATTTTGGCGCCGCCCGCCAATGCCCGCGCATAGTGAGCATCGGCGTCTTCCACGAAAACATATGCACACTGTGTTTCGAACCCATCGATCTCATCAGGCTGTTTAATAAACTTCGCAAATTCATTGTCGCGCGCGGAGCCCAGCATCATCATCCCATTACCCCACGTAAGCTGGGCATGCGCTATGGTGTCTGTTTCTCCGGGCACAACCAAGTGCTTCTCGAAGCCAAACGCCTGACAAAGCCATTCTATTGCTGCCGGCGCGTTTCGATAACGCATGGCTGGAATTATCGTTGATGATCCTTCTTTCATTTGGGTAGTCATAGGTGGTTTTCGTTTGTTGCGAGGCAGACTACCGCCCCGTTGAGAGTCAGTATTGAAGAAATGTTTCCCGGTTGCACCAGCACGCTAACTCTCGATGAATCCGGTCTCAGGAGAATAGAAGCGGACCAACTCAACGGGTGTCCAACCAGAGAGATCTTTGCAATCTCGGATCATATGCGATTGATCGCTGTACCCACATTCTGCAGCCAGCTGAGAAAGGTTGATGACTTTGCGCGACTTCAACTCCGCCAGCACCCACCTGAAGCGCAGGATCCGAGCCAGGACCTTTGGTGGGATACCAACTTCCTGACGAAAGGCTTTGATCAACCGTTTGCGCGTCCAACCTAAATGCTCCGTGATACCCTGGATAGGCGTAACCCCATGAGAGTTTTCAAGTTGTCGCCAAGCCCAATCGACTTCGCTCACAGGTTTGGCCGATTGACGTATCTTGGAGATTAGGAATTTGTCCAGCATGACAAATCGGCTATGCCAGTCCGGCGCCTCGAACAGTTGTTCAATCAGGCGATTGGCCTCGCTACCAAACAGGTCAGACAGTTCGACGGTTCGCTTAGAAACCAAGTGCATAGGGAGTTGCAAGACCTGACGCGCACCGATGGGTGTAAAATCGACCTGTATGGCCAGACCAGGGATCCCTGACTCCACCACACTGTAGGTATCATCCAACCCTGCGACAAACGACCGGAGAGTGGCGAGCGAACTTCCGGTTACCGGATCGATCAATTGGTGGTGCGGCCCCAAAGAAATGATCAACGCGACTTCACCGGAAGGCGGTTCCCGGCGTCGGACAGGTCGGAACGATCTCTCGTCATATCCGTTGTACCGGCGGACGTGCATCGCCAGTTCGGGATGAGGCATCCACCGAAATCTTTGCCAGAAGCCCCAGGGAAATTCCCCGCCCGCTCTGCTGATGATCCTGCCTACCATCGGCTTCAAGCGTATTCTAACGAGGCTATGCTGGCAAACCGGCGACATTGGGCAAGCCAGCCGCTGAGCCATTGACCCGCTTTACTTCGCGCCGTAAAGCTCAAGAATGGTCACTTTGCATACGAACCACGGCGATATTGTTATTGAGACTTTCGATGAGAAAGCGCCAGTAACCGTCCAAAATTTCTTGGATTATTGTCGCTCGGGTTTCTATGACAACACGATTTTTCACCGGGTTATCAAGGGATTTATGGTTCAGGGTGGCGGACTTGAACCGGGAATGTTTCAAAAACCGACCAAGAAGCCGATCAAGAACGAGGCCGATAACGGATTGAAGAATGATCGAGGCACGCTGGCCATGGCGCGCACGGACGATCCGCATTCGGCTACGGCTCAGTTCTTTATCAATGTGGTCGACAACGGTTTTCTCAACTTCAAATCCCAGAGTCGCAGCGGCTGGGGTTATTGCGTATTCGGTAAGGTTACTGAAGGAATGGACGTGGTTGATCAAATCCGTAAGGTAGCAACCGGCAACTCCGCCGGACATCAGGACGTCCCAAAAGAAGATGTGATCATTCGGCGCGTAACTGTGGGTTGATTACCCGCAACAAACCGTCAAAAACTGTACCGGCCGGCGGATGGGAAACAGAGCGACCGATGCTTGGAGTTGGAGCTAGAATAGCGGTGGTAGCACCCGGTGGGCGTGTCGATCCGGAAAAGCTAGTTTTTCCCCTATCACGGCTACGCGACTGCGGATGGGAATACGTGCTCGGACGGCATATCTACAACAAGCATCGTTATTATGCCGGCTCACGAGACGTGCGCTTGACTGATTTGTGTTGGGCGCTTACCGAGCCGGGCATCGACGCGATCTGGTTCGCAAGAGGTGGTTCCGGGACTGCCCAATTGCTTCCCAATATTCCGTGGGAATCCCTTGATGGGCGGCCCATCATCGGGTTTTCGGATGCAACCGCACTACACATACCATTGTCCAACGCCGGGATTGTGTCCGTGCATGGACCGAGCCTAGCCAGCCTGGGAGCTGATGACCAGTCGGCAGATGATTTCAGTTGGGACGCGCTCCGGTCCCTACTATGCGAGGGCAAAGATTGCCTGCTGCCCGGACGGTTGCTCTGCGGGCCGGCCAAAGTCATACACGGCAATTTGATCGGCGGGAATCTGACGGTAATCGCTAGCTTGTCAGGTACAAGGTACGCACTGAGGGCGGACAGTGCGATTGTCGTGCTCGAGGACGTCAACGAGCCAACCTACAAAATCGAACGCTGTCTCTGGCAACTCATCGAAAGCGGTGCATTGGCTGGAGCTGTAGGTCTCGGCTTCGGCGAGTTAAAGGGCTGCGGTCGCGGCGATGAACTGGACGACTGGCTGAAAAATGCGGTCCGGGAAATAGTGGAACCTCTTTCAATCCCGGTTCTTTGGGGTCTGCCAATTGGACATGGTCGCAGAAATGTGGCGTTTCGCCACGGGGCTGTCGCCAATCTGGATCCCGCGTTGGGAATTTCCATTGGCGACTAAGGAATCGGGGCCGCATCGCTTCCCATTGGTTACGTCGTTGGTGTCCGAGTCAACTAACGGATGACCATTTGTGCCACTCGGTCGATTTTTGGAATGCGTGTACGGTCCTAAACAACAGCTCCTCGGCCAATTGCGGGCCCGTCAATTGCATTCCGACGGGTAACCCCGACAAGGAGAAGCCAGCCGGGAAGCTGATCGCCGGATTACCACCAACATTGCATAGCGCCGTGAATCGAAGCGAGACAGGGTAGATCGACAGGGGACTGCTGTTGGCATCATCGTACGTAATGGTCATGTGCTCAAAATCGATCGCATCCAGTCGCGGCACTGGGAACGGAAGCGTAGGAGTAAGCAATAGATCAATCTCCTTGAAAAGCGTGGACAGCCTATCCGCAAATCGATTTCGTTCTTGGAGGCTCTCAGCAAGCTCCAGCGCCGTGGTTTTGCGGCCTCGTTCAATGAAGCCGGATAATTCCTCGCCGTACTGTGAAGCGTGCATCGGGTAAGTCTCTTTGTGAGCCGCCGCAGCTTCGGTGCTGCATACGGTCAAGAATGCGTCAAAGACTCGTTCCGAATAGGTACCGCGATCTCACGGACGTCTGCCCCAAGTCCGATGAAGGTTGCTTCAGTTTCGATGAGTGCGTTTGCGACTTCTGCATGCACACCTTCCGTCGCGAAACTACGATTTATACCGATGCGGAGGCCGCGAATATCGTCTTCGAGCCGGTTGAGGTAACTGGGCACAGAAACCTTAAGGGTAGTTGGATCACTTGGATCGCTGCCGGCAATGACCCCAAGGATAGCGGCAGCATCCATGGCCGACCGGGCGATTGGTCCGACGCAATCGAGTGAGTTTGCTAGCGGAAATACGCCGAATCGGCTGACTCTACCCCAAGTTGGTTTGATACCGGTCAACCCACAGCAACCGCTTGGCACGCGGATAGATCCGCCTGTGTCAGTGGCGAGCGCAGCAAAGCTCAAACCAGCAGCAACCGCGACTCCGGGACCACTAGAGGAAGCGCCCGGCCAATAGTCGATATTCCAAGGGTTGCGCGGTGGAACAATGGATGGGTGATGATTGAAGAGAGCGCCTTCAGTGGTCTTCAGTTTTCCCAGGAACACGGCGCCGGCCTGACTAAGCCGTTCGACTACCGTTGCGTCGAAATCGGGCACATGGGCTTTATACAGAGACATTCCTGCTGTCGTTGCCACGCCCTTCTTTGATATGAGGTCTTTCAAGGCGATGGGAACGCCATGCAAAGGACCACGCCATCGGCCGCTGCATATCTCTTTCTCGGCTACCGACGCCTGCTTCAAAGCTGGGTCGGCGGTGACGGTGATATAGCTGGCGAGGCTGCGATCATACTCGCTAATCCTGTCCAACAGGTGATGAGTCACCTCAACCGGTGAGATGGACTTCGTCCTGATTTGCTCGGAAAGCCCCGTGAGAGTTCTAAGCCACGGAGTCGTTATGGGCGAGGCGGAAGGCCTTCCCCGAGGGTCCGATAGCGGGCGACTCATCAAACGCGCTCATATTCGATTTTAGAGCGTTTTTGCCCTCGACACTGCAGTGTGCCAACGATCGCGCCCTGTGTTCAGACTTGGCTTGAGCAAGAATGCCACTCAATCGATGGCGTCGAGCCTGATTTTATAGTGGATTGAGTCGGCCCGATCAGCCCTCGCTTAGCGCTGATTCATGGGGTCATCTTTTTGTCGGCGGCCTGACCTCCTGAAACGGGTCCGCGTGAGCAGCCACGCAACCACGCAAATGCAGAGCAAGAAGACAAAGATGGGAAACAAAAGGCTAACAAACTCGAAAATGATTGCGGTCATAGAATCGTTCCTAGCCGTCCCGGGTCTATTGAAAACGATCTCACTGCAATGGGGACTATGACAACAAAGTCATTATTTTCACAGTGCAATTAGCCGGCCTAGTCCGATTAGTCCATCCAAATTATTGGCTTTTTATGGATGTTCTGGATCTTTCCAGTAAAGCCAGTTCCTGGCGCTCCGTACCGTTTGCAATACCAGTCGCACGCAATTGCCGGCAAATTAATGACGCCTTCACCCCTAGCTAAGATTCGCTCGGAGCTTCTTCGAGCTCTGTTGACCTCATCACGAGGGTTTTGGTTTGCTGGCGAGTACCAGCAATTTACTTGAAATAGCGCCAAAGCGGTTTTACCAATTATTAAGCTTGTTTGTCTTACAAATGCTTTCCAGTTATGAGCATGGAACAAGACTTTGTGAGTTCGGCGCAGGACGGAGACTCGAGGATAGAGTTCGCCGTTGATCATCGCACATTAGTCTTAGTGAAGAATCACTCGCAAGAAGTCCTGGCCGAGATATGCATCTTCGGAGAGCCGGTGACAAAAGAGAATGTGCTCCATATCGGCCTGGCGCCGGGACATGCTCGAGCCCTCGTTGTGTACGCACACAACCCGACAGAGTACGTTTTTGTTAAGAGCGTTCCGGTCAGTGAATACGAGAAAGAAAGCCTGCCGGAAAGAACACGCTACGAACTGCTTCGGCGTCCCGGGGATGCGGGATAGTGTCTCGGCGATCCATTGAGCCACTGGTGCGCACACGATCAAGCGCTTCCGACACTTCGGCGACGTTCTCGACTGGAATTTCGCTCCAGCTCTATTTCGATGGCCTCGATGTCATCTTTTGGAGTGAGAGCTTTTTTCTCCGGTTTCATTGATTCTCCTTTCGGCGCACTGGGAGTTGTTATTGCGATATAAAAGCGCATTCCGCGAGGGCAGTAGCTTCCTCTTGTTTGCCTGCGCCAGAGCGCGGGTGGCAGCGCTTGTGAATCTCCTTCAGCTTGCGTACGTCCAGGCGTCAATAGACGGCCGTGGTCGTTACGTCGACATGTCCCGGCTGCTGAAAGATAATTCGGGCGCCGGGACAGGAGAACCGCGCTAGATTGCCACAGCTTGAAACGCTCTCTCAACAAGGCAAAAGTCCGATGGAAGGGCATGAAGAGTTGCGACCTGCTAAGAGGGGAGCGCCGATACGACAAGCTTAGTCCAGAGGAAGAGGAGGCACTCAGAAACTGCCTGAAGCGGGTTAAGGCCAAGCTGTACTCCGTGACCGCGCGCCTGAAGTTGGGGCCGAGGATAGCTGGAACCCAGAAGAAGCGCCGCGTTAGGCGGCGGCGCTCGGTTGAATAGTTCCTTCGTGTGGTTTCATCGCGCCCGACCGCGGGTGACAGCGCTTAAACACAGCTTGCAGGTGCTTCGGGCTCGCGTGCAGATAGATCTGTGTCGTTTCGATACTCGCGTGCCCCAGCAGTTCTTGAATGAACCGAATGTCCACTCCGTGCTCCAATAGATGCGTCGCATAGGTGTGCCGGAGCAGATGCGGATAGATTTTCTTTTCAAATTCTGTCAACGCGGCGAGCTTCGTCACGATTTGCCAGACTCCTTGGTAGGTTAGTAGCTTTCCGCGCTTCTGAGACAAGAAAAGCTGAGGCCAGTTTTTTGCCGCCACTCCAGTATCACGTGTAGCGGAAGTAAATCGTGATCGTTCGTGCTTGAGATAGATCAGAATAGCGGCGCGTGCTTTCCGGCCTATCGGGACCATTCGCGTCTTATTTCCCTTTCCGACTACCCGCATGAAGCGTTCTTCTTCTTCCAAATTAACGTTTGCTAGTTGAAGGTTGCAGAGCTCGCTTGACCTTAACCCACAGCCATAAAGAGTTTCCAAAATAGCGCGATCGCGGAGCGGATATCGTCTGCCGGAAAGGTCAACATCTTGGAAATGTTCCAGGATCAGGTTGCTTGAGTGAATAGCGGTTTCTTCGTTGATGTATGTGAGGGCGACCTGCACAGCTCTTGCTCTGTCCTTCTGCCTTGTGGATTTCTTGACGTAGCGGCCGTTCGGCGCCGTGTAGGCGCAATGCCAATAGGGTCCGACCATGAACAGGTGCAGGTGTTGTGAAAGATCGACCTCAACCAGGCGTTTCGCTTCCTGCTCGTTCAAAACCGATGGCAGACGGCGAGCAAGCTTCGGCGTCCTCAAGAGTTCCGCTGGATCGCGTTTCAAGCCGTGGCGGCTTCGAAGAAAGCCAAAGAACAACCGGATTGCGATAATCGCGAGTCGCATCGAGGCGGGGGCCAGGCCGCGGCCTTTGATGTGGCTCAAATAGGCGGTTAGGTCTTCGGTCTTAACGCTCCCCGGATCTATAAGGCCTTGCGGCTGACACCACGCAGCCAGCTCTTGGAGTGAGCGGTGATTGGAGAGCTGGTAGTTTTCCGAAAGGCGTCTTTCGACGGCCAGGTAAAGAAGGAAGGAATCGATCGCCTCGCTGAATGACAGGCAGCCGGCGGACCGGCTTTTCGCACTCATTGCGGGGCCCCCTCCTTCCATGAGTCGGCGTCATCGTCCTCGTCATCCTCACCCCATAGATCTGATGCTATGAGCTTCCAGCGGCCTTTGAAGAGGTGGTAGGCTTTGACTCGCCAGTCACCGGGGCGGTACTCGATGACCTCTGTGCTGATCGTGCTGGCGAGAGCGTTGCCTTCCAGCTTCTCCCCGACCGCAAACGCTTCGAGCTTTTCGGCGGCCGCCTCAGCGAGCTCCCGCGAACCGTACGATTGATGGAACAGCTCATCTGCGACATGTTGGACAGGTCGGAGCCCAAATTGTTGAGAAGAGCTTCCAGGTAGCTTTCGACATAGCGAGCCATAGGGACACCAAGAACTCTGGCAACTTTGTTGTAGGTCAACAGAAGCTCTCGATCGACCTCAAGGGGGATTTTCAAAGCGTCTTTCATGACGCTCCGGATAGTGCAAATCTGCTCTCAGTCAAACGTACACAACATCTATTAAAGTTGTGTCTGTCTTTGACTGACGTATCGATTTTTAGCGCTGACGCTGCTCTGTTTCGCCGGGCCGTAAGACCCCCAGTGCCTCAAGACAAATCGGTGCCGTGAACTTCTATGAGATGGCACTCTCGCGCTAACCAGATTCGGACCAAAGGCGGGACAGCAGGCTTTGAACTGGTGAGACGACTCATCGCGTTGAGCCAAGCTTCCTTCTCTGGGTCGCTGGACGTCCAGCCGTCAGGGCTGAAAGTCACAGTCGATCCATCCATGTGCCGCCAGGTAAATCGGAAATTCAAAGCGGCCGTTCTTGGCGATGCTCTCGCCTACGGTTCGGTCTCTTTTTTGTGGAGCTCACGATCAAGTGAGCGGGGGGGATTCCACTCTACCACATTTCCGAGCTAGCGGCTCTCTTTCCGCTCTCTCGCGACCCGGTAAAGTTCTCCGATAAGCCCTTTGCTGCCTGCGGTGGACATTCTTGTGAGAACTGTTCCGGAGTAAGCGAGAGCTCGATGTTATTCTATCGAGGCCGCGATCAAATAGTTTGCGATTGCTGAACAGGTCACAAGGGCTAACTCCGCTTCAGCTTTCCCTGGTTTTCCTTTTGGTGCTTCCTTTTCAGCGTGCCTAACGCCGCTAGCGTCTCCCGTCCATCCGTAGAGCTTTTCGATCGCTTGCCTTAGAACGGGATGAAACTGGTACTGCTTATCAAGCTTTGCCAGTGCTCTGCCTAGATCCGCATTCTGATCGCCGCAAAGCTCGCGGCAAGTAGCTTCAACACCATGTATCGACTCACGAATAACTTCCCCGGCGTCGCATTCGGGACGCCTATTCAAAGCCCGATAAGCGTTTGCAAAATGAGTGCGAGCCGAAGAGAAGGGCCCGCTCAAGGCAGTGTCGATAGACGCGGTCTGTTCAATGGGAAGTCGCTCCGCAAATTCGCCGTTCTGCAGTACATAGGCGGAGCCAGTCAGCGCTTTGTTGATTGAGTTGATTGCGAATGCTTCAGGAAAGCCCATTACGTTTTGCATACTGAGTGCGGTTTCGAGAATGTCGAAGACTCGCCACCATTCGCCGCCCAAGAAGATCCCCTTAATCGTCTGAAGAACCCTCGCGCTACCAGGATACTCGTCAGCTGGACCTCCGAAACTTAGCCAGACCCGCCTATAGAAATCTTTGATTCCCCGGTCCCCGTAGCTGAATGATGGCATGAAGACGTCCTGGTGAAAGCTGTTCCAAAGCTGCATTCGGGTGCTATTCGAAAGCTCCCCAGGCGGGGTAGCGTCCGGGCGGGTTACCAACCCTTTTCGCAACGAGAAATGTTCACGAGACATGCTGTATCAACGAGTTCTGCTCCGATCGAAACCCGTAGCAGTTTGTGGCGAACGCTTTTCTCTTTTTTCGGCCATTCGCATAAGTTCGTGCTGCTGCATGAATGCCCACGCAAGGCGCCGTTGCCGTCTTAAATACACTCGATTCTCAGCTTTAGACATGAAGGCTGTTGCGGCCTTCTGGTGTAATGTTTCTTCGACCGGCGAGGTTTCGCCAAATGCCGCTCTTTCGCGAAGGTCGACTGCATCAGCCGGCGGCTGCGACCTTTTTTTCAATACGTCCTGCACCAGCTCTTGGACAGATTTCTTTGCGAGTTCGGCAAGCTCTTCTGCCTCGGCAAACTTTTCGAGTTCCTCGGGCGTGAGCCGATAAATCATCGAATTCCTGTATCCAACAAAGGCGGTCGGGTCCTCGTCATTATGGGCATGCATTGATCCTCCTACTCGAGAGGCTACCAAGAGTCTCTTCTTACCGAGAAACGAGCCGGTACCCCATGCAACGGTCACCTCTCCGAGCTTACCGTGGTGCAGATTGAATTGCGTTATATCGAAGTTGCAGGCTCCGCTAATAATGACAAAATCGATTGGGCGCAAAGTCCTTGGGCTTAGCTTTAACAGGCAGGCCATTGGCTTGCTCTCCTGGTTTACCAGCGGTCCAAAGCCCAATTCGAACCACTTATGGGTTTCATCACCTTGCCTCGCAAATTCTTTGCGGAACTCTTCCCTGTGCAGGGCGGCTTGGACAAACTCTTGAGCGGTGCAACCTTCTGTTCCCTCTGGGGTATAGAGTCCTTGGTCGGGGAAAACTACGACATCTTCTCCAGGCAGGTTGAGGGAAGCGTCAGCGGCGACCCGGATAACCACTTTGGAAGGAGTCAGAGCAAAAACCTTTGACCACAATGAGCTGGCGCCTCCGAATAGCCGGTCAACGGCCGATTGACCGAGGCTTTCGTAGTTCAGAATTTGAATACCGGCTGCTTCGGCCTTTTTTCGCGCCGCTTTTGCGAATCCCTTGCGGGATGCTAGAACGAGGCAGTTTGTTGGCAGAGATTGGTGTTTTGCCATCATCTCCTCCACCCAAGTGACGCTGGCGGCCCTGCCTTCGGCGACACATTCAACGCACACTACCACCTTGTGACCTGCCACCACTGATTCGATGTAAACGTCAACCTCTCGCTTCTGCCCTGTAACCTTGTCGATTAGGAACTCCGACTCTTTGACGATTGCGTCCTTACCGGCCGCCTTCTTCACGGCGAACACGAGCTTCTGGAATTCGTTTGATCTCTTGGGCATTTACGCAACGCAAAACATAACTTTGAAGCGTCCGGACTACTATCTGAAATCGTGGCGGACGGTCCCGGATGAAGAAGTAAAAAGTGTTAGGAAATGCCGTCGCGGCCGAGCAGGCCTCGTAGCAAGTACCTAGTAGCAAGAAGGTTGCGCCGTAGAAACAAAAGAACCCCAGATTCCTTTCGGAACCTGGGGTTCATAACTCTGGCAATGTCCTACTCTCGCACAACCTATAGATGCACTACCATCGGGGCTGCAGCGTTTCACTTCCGTGTTCGGAATGGGAACGGGTGGGACCACTGCGCTAG
>Ga0185299_10000662_pt1 | contig 85243 bp, 76 predicted proteins | sample PaiPotPPA55metaG_FD_128002 | JGI IMG/M metagenome (GOLD analysis project Ga0185299, IMG submission 128002) | Iron sulfur acid spring bacterial and archeal communities from Banff, Canada, to study Microbial Dark Matter (Phase II) - Paint Pots PPA... ...
CGCCAGACCGAGTCGGGTCCGGCTCGCGGGTCCGAGTCGGGTCCGGCCCGCCAGACCGAGTCGGGTCCGGCTCGCGGGTCCGAGTCGGGTCCGGCCCGCGGCACCGAGTCGGCTCCGGCTCGCGGGTCCGAGTCGGCTCCGGCTCGCGGCACCGAGTCGGCTCCGGCCCGCGGCACCGAGTCGGCTCCGGCCCGCCCGTTCGGGACAACTCCAGCCCGCCCGTTCGGGCGCCGCGCCGTGCCCGGGGGTGCTCGTAATCCCGCAGAGTGACCGTCGCCATGCCGCTCTACTTCCCGGAGTCGATGACCACCGGTGGTGGCATCCATGTCCGCGCACGGGCAGATCTGGCTGCAGAGCCTGTGCCCCCATGTCGGGTCGGGGCGAAGTCACAGCAAGCGAGGGTCTTTCGGCCCTGCTCTGCGGCGGCCCGAGCCGACAGGCTAAGTCCGTGACCACCGCAGCGATGATGCAAGAGCGGATGCAGACGGTTGATGAGGAGTTGATGATCGGTCGCACGGTCGATCGGCTTGGCACCGAATTCGACAGCCGATTCACACGCGATCTGATGTTCCGGATCGTACGTCGATGCATTGACGATCTGGCCGGAATTCCGCCGGGCACGATCCCCGAACTGGCCGAGCGGTCGGCCAGGCAGCGCCTGCTCGATCTGGGCATATCGCACACGGCACCGAATTCGGCGGTGCGCGAGGCTGATTGGCAGCGATTTCGGGCTGTTGCGAACGATTAGTGCAGGCGCAGACCAAGATCCGTGGGAAATCATGTCGGCTCGCACCGGCTCAGGACGGCCTATGTGCCGGGATTGCGGTTCCCTGCGCCGAGACCATCTGCAGCGCATCTGCGGATGAGACGAATACATGCGTATATCGGCTGGAGCTCTGCGCGTCGCCTCGAGCAAGCTGCCGACCTGGTGCGGATGAGTGTGTCCCGGTCCGTTGTGCGAGCAGCCCGGTTGTCAGGTCGTCGGCTACGCTGTCCTGCCATGGCTGTCTACCTGGTGAGCGGGGCCGCAGGATTCATCGGCGCGAACTACGTCCACCTGCTCTCGCAGTGGGAGACCAACGCGCAGATCGTGGCGGTCGACTACATCGGGTTCGCCGGTAACCAAGCCAACCTCGACCCGGTACGGGACCGGATCAGCTTCGAGAAGGCCGATATCGCCGACTTCGATGCGATGGCCGACATCTACCGGCGCTACAAGCCGGACTATGTGGTGAACTTCGCGGCCGAGTCGCACAACGACCGGGCGATCCTGAGCCCGTCGGCGTTCATGCGGTCCAACGCGCTCGGCGCGCAGGTGATTGCCGAGTGCTCACGGTTGATACCGGTGACCGCGCATGTGCACGTGTCGACGATCGAGGTGTACGGGGAACTGGCGGCGGGCGCAGAATGGTTCAGCGAAGGCTCACCGCTCAACGCGAAGACACCGTATTCCGCGGCGAAGGCCGCCGGGGACCAGATGGTGCGCGCCTACATGCAGACCTACCCGGAGATGTCGATCCGGATGACGCACTGCGCCAACAACTATGGCCCCTACCAACTGCCGGAGAAGCTGATCCCACTGGCAGTGACGAACCTGCTGCGGGGCCGCAAGGTGCCCATCTACGGTGACGGCCAGCAGTCGCGGGACTGGCTGCATGTTGCCGATCATTGCGCCGCGATCCACCGCGTCCTGCACGCCCAACTCGATCCGGTTCCGGCCGCCGCGGCGACCGACCCGTCTTTGTTGCCGATCTTCGATATATCGGGCCGCTGCGAGGTCGCCAATATCGAGATCGCCCGGCGGGTGATCACAGAGCTGGGGTTGGATCCGGCCGAGTGGATCGAGCACATCCCGGACCGCCCGAACCACGACCGCCGGTACCTGATCGACCCGGCCAAGATCGAGACCGTGTTGGGCTGGCGCCCCGAACACGACTTCAACGCCGGTATCGCCGAGACCGTCGATTGGTACCGGAACAATCAGCCTTGGTGGGAAGCGATCCTGAAGGAGAAGGGTGAGCTTGGCTTCGACTGGGCTGCCGTTCGTCAGTGACAGCGGGGTACGGGCCGGTCCTCCGCGGCCGCGACCACGGTATCGATGACCTGGTCGACCGTCTCATCGTCCATTCCACGCCACAGCGGCAGACAGATGTGGCTCCGGGCGAAGTCGTCCGCGACCGGGAACCGGCGTCCTTCCCCTAGCTCCGCGAACACCGGGTGATGGTGTAGTGGATGCTCGTACACTCCTCTCGCCAAGGTCACCCCGCCAGCGAAAACGCTGCGGCGCAACCGTTCCCGATCCATTTCGGCATCGAGCATCGCGACGCACTTGTGGCCGCTGATCTGTCCGTAGAGTGTCGGAAACGTCAGCCCGCACGCAGTCAAGCGGGAGACATAACAGTCGACCACGGCTCGGCGATGGATCAAATCTTTTGTCAGGTTGACCATTTGGGCGACCGCGAGGGCTGCACCCAGTTCGGTGATCCGCCAGCTGCCGCCCGCGACAACGTGCCGTTCGGCGGCGTCCTTGCCCTGGTTACGGTAGATCCGGGCCGCTGCGGCGATCGCGTCGTCGCCGGTGGTGATCGCACCGCCTTCGCCCGAGGTGACGACCTTGGTAGCGAAGAAAGAGAACGCAGCCGCAATACCGAAACTACCTGCCCTGCCATTGTTTTCGAGTGTAGACCCGTGGGCGTGGGCAGCGTCCTCGATCAGCGCGACACCGGCGTCATCGCACAGTGCAGCGATGCTGGGAAGGTCCGGAGACAGGTAACCGCCGATATGAACGACCACGACCGCGGCGACATCGCCGGTCAGGTTCGCCCGCAGGTCTTCGATGTCTGGGTACAAGCCCGAGTCGTACAACCGCACCCGCGCGCCGACCGCCAGCGCTGCCGCGGCGGTGGCGTAGTTGGTGTTCGCCGGAACCAAGACGACCCGGCCCTGCACTCCGATTGTGCGGAACAGGATCTCGAGCGCCGCGGATCCGGAGCTGACCGCCACCGCGTTTCGAGTGCCTGCCATGGCGGCGACGGCGGCTTCGAGCGCTTCGGTGTGCGGTCCCAGCACGAACCGGCCCGACCGCAGGATGCCTTGGGTAGAGGCCAGCACTGCGGAGACTTCGTCGTCTCGCAGCGCGGCGGAGAATGGTGGGATCATGCGGCACTGACCTCCTCGTGTGCTGACCACGGCGTGACCGCGACCAGGTTTTCCACCGTGCGCGGGCCAGCGTGTCCGGGGGCTGGGAGTTCGAGGTCGTATTGGGTGCCGGTGATCGCCGCGGCGACCCGGCGGGAGGCATGCAGGGCCAGGGTCATCTTGCCCGGCAACACCGTCCACCACCCGGCGATCCCGTCGCGCGCTTGGTGGTCGATGACGGCGTAATTCGGGGAGGTGCCCCACTGATCACTGCCAGTCGGGTGCTCGGTCTTCGCGCCGACCCACGCAACCCCAGCTTCTAGATCGAGCAGCCCTGGGCGCAACCGGGTGCCGAGATCACCGATTAGGGCGGATATCTCACCAACAGGAACGGGCCAGTCGGCCTCTCCTTGCACGAACCGCTGTGGTGCGCCGTATCGGGATGCGAGCACGGCCCGACCGGTCGTCGACGGCGCCAGGAACGGCCATCCGAACTCCAAGCCGATGACTGCTGTAGACAGCCGTCCGGGGAATGCCATCATGGTTTCCAGCCGCGAGGTCAATTCCTTGGCGACCGTCGACCCTGATCGTTCCAGCAACGACCGGGTGCCGATCCCGGCGCACACCACGACCTGCGGGGCCTGTAGCGCGAGGGTGGAAGTCTGCACTCCGCGAACCCGACCGTTGCCGATGACGAGGTCGGTCGTGTCTGCGCCGACGATCAGCTCGACACCCGCCGCGGCGGCGCGGTCGGCCAGCTCGGTGATCAGCGCGTGAGAATCGATAACCGATTCGGGGACCGCGTAACCGACGATTTGGCCCAGGTCGGTCACGGTCAGCACTTCACCGAGCTGAGCCGGATCGACTCGGCGGGAGTGCAGGCCGTGATTGCGCCACAGTGGCCGGTATATCCCGAGTGTGGCCGGTGAACCGATGTACCAGCAGGTGTCGACGCTCGACAAGCAGCCAGGAAACGACGCCCGGAACGCAGCCTGACCGTCGAAGCAGTCACGCACGATCTCCGGGTGCCAGCGCACATACAGGGCACCGCTGTGGAGCAGGCCGTGGTTGTGAGTGGTGGCCCCAGCGCCGAGATGGTGGCGTTCGATCACCGCAACCCGCATGCCGGCGTCAGCCAGACGCAGCGCGACCGCCAGCCCAGTGACGCCGCCGCCGATGATGAGGCAATCGAATTGTCCTGTCCTCATGGATGATTCCCCTTTCCGATCAGTAGGTGGCTGGGCTATCGGGGCCACCGTCCGCCAACAATTGCTCGTACCAAGGCACGGTGTAGCCGCGCGGATCGTTTTCGTCGATGCGGCCGGTAGCCAGGCCGTCAACGACCTCCCGGACACCGTCCGCGATGGTCCGGGTCGGAACGAAGTTCAGGGTGTGTTCGATCTTCGAGAAGTCCATGCGGTGCGAGCGGTCATCCAGGCCGGGATATGGGTCGAACCGGTCCACATCGGTTTCCTGGCCCACGATTTCGGCGAGTTCCCGGATCCGGTAGTTCAGGGCGTTTCCACCCAGATTGAACCGCTGACCGGTGACCGCATCGGCCGGTGCGCCGACGATCTGAGTGAGAGCGTCGGCGACATCGGCGATGTGCACGAACGGCCGCCATTGCATCCCATCACCAAGTACGGGGATCACCTTGCGCCGTACGGCCTGGATAACCATCTGATGCACCACCAGGTCCAGACGCATCCGCTGCGAGGCGCCGAACACGGTCGCCTGCCGGACCGCCACCACCGTGAAGCTGGCATCGGCTAGGGCCAGGACCCCGGTCTCCGCGTTGGCGTTCGCCGCCGCGTACGTGGTCCGTGGTTTGATGGTGGCCGTCTCGGACAGCAGGCCGTCTTGCTGACCGTAGACGCTCGACGACGACGGCAGAATGTAGCGGGCAACGCCCGCATCCCGGGCTAGCCAGGCGCAGCGGACCCGCGCGTGGAAGTTGATGTCCACGGTTAACTGCGGGTCGAGTTCTCCAGCCGGGTCGTTCGAGATCGCGGCCAGATCGATCACGCAGTCCACGCCATTCAGGTCCGACCGTTGCAGGGCGCGGACGTCCTTGCGCAGCACCGTAAGATCGGCATCGTCGCTGGCTAGGGCGTCGCGGCCGAAGAAACAGCGATCCACCACGACGACTCGATATCCGCTAGCAAGCAGCTTCCTGGCCAACACGGAGCCGATATATCCGGCGCCACCGGTCAGCATGATTTTCTGTGCCACGTTGGTCACCCCAATTCCTTTGTCTCGCTGCCCAGCAGGGGCGTAATCAGATTGGTCACCATGAGCGCCGCTTCGGACGACTCGAGGTCGTCCGTATCGATCGTGGTTACGGGCCATTCCCGGGCGATCAGATCCGCGGTGACGACGTCGAACAGCGCCAACTCCCGTTCTGCGTAGCCGGGGAACGCTTCGAATCGGTCGTGAGGACCACTCCGGCCCCGTATCCGGGCGGTAAGATCGTCGGGTCGGCCCGAAGGAACACCGACGCATCCGGGACACGGATACCCGAGTTCAGCGCCCACACCGTGTCAGTGGAGACGCCGTCGATCCCTTGCAGTACAAGGCTGGACGGCAGGTAGCGGTCGCACAACACCACGTTCCCGTCGGCCAAGCGCGGCTCGATCTCCGTCTCCTGCTGATACTGGCGGTCGGCCGCAAGAAGATTCGCCAGCGCCATGCCATGGAAGGAATCGGCGTGCTGCCGAGCGTACGTACCGAGCGTGCCCGTGCTGGGCTGTCGCGTGGTGTAGACCGGCACGCCGATCTCTTTCAGGTACTCCGCGATTTCCCGCACTATCACTGACTTACCGACCCCACCGGGGCCGTCGACAGCGATCAAAACACCGGGCCGGACATAGCCGCGGCATTTATGAATGTTACTGTGGTGCAGCATGATTCCCTTTCGGTCAGAGATGACTTTTACTGCTTAGATTCCTGAATCCATTGAGTGGCACTTGTTTTCGACTTCCCAACATCTCGCGACGATGCCTCCCGAAGCACACGACCGGTGACATCGGAGACAGTCCAGGAACAGGTGACCGCGGTCGTGGGACGGATAGAGGCACGTTTGCCATCCGGGAACGACTTGGAAAAGCCCCCAGCCCCTCCCACTGTCTTCTAGACGCCATCCATCGGTGACGTGCTCTGGCCTGATCGGTCCGAGATCGGCGTCTTCCGGAATCATCGACGTAACCTCCGATGCACCCCCGTGATCTCGGCGCGATGGGTTGTTAGATCGGTGTCGCCCCTGATAGCGGCGCATTGGCCAGCAAAAGGCCGCATACACAACAGCGATGCCGAGCAAGGCGGCAATGCAAAGGGCGATCGTGTCGTTACTCATACGGTGTCCACCCAGGATCCGGCGATACCGATTGACCGCATCACGGTGACCAGCTCCGATAATCGGACGAAATTCGCAGGGCGGCTCGGGGGACGCAGCCACTCCCACAGGCACCCGGAGTCCGCCACTGGCAGCCGGATGTGGTTCCCGTACGGCGCAATCCGAATGCCGGTACGGTCAAGCGTCGCAGCTAGTCCTGAGCTGAGTCGCACGTCGGGGAACATCAAAACCGCAATCTCCCGATCGAGCGGGTAGGTGATCACCGAGGCGTCCGTGAGCCCCTCGAGGATCCATGACGCGATCGGTACCGGCATGGCGATGGCGCTGTGCGAAGCGCTCACAGGCATCTGGAGCAGCGGCATGCCGTTGACGTCGACCATGATTTCAGCAGGAATGTGATAACAGCGCTGGTAGACGGACAGCTGACGGTCGGCCGCAGCCGACGACACTAGCCCGGTGTCCGTGTCAGCGGCCGGGTTGTCGTTGTAGCTGCCATAGCCGGTCATGGCAGCGTCATCCGTCCAGCTTTGACCAGTACCCGGATCGCGGCCATCTTGCGGGGGCAATCAGCGGTATCGCAGTCTCTATGCTGCTGTGTGATCGTGTGCGCCTGGTCGACGGTGGGAGGCCGCGCAGGCGCGATGTGGGTATATACCCTGGCCGGGGGCAATTCCACCGTCGGGTAACGACGGTCGGAGTGCTCGTCACGATCCCGCCTTCGGGTTACGATATCGGGACGTGGGTATCTGATGTCGCGGTCGATGATCACGCCGACCACGGTCGTGGCGATCAGGAAGAACCCGATCACGAGCACCCACATGGTTCCGTCGACGCTCATCAGCGTTGCCCCCTCGGAGTGGCCGCAGAGTCCAACTGAGCACGCTTGAGTACCCGCTCACCCTCAACAGTGACGATCTCGGCCATCAGACGGACAGCGGCGTCCAGGCCATCGATGTGCTGGAGGTCGGGCACGATGACGACTGCGTCAGGTTTGTCGTGCAGGGCTCGCATAATCGTGCGCAAGGGCCACTCAACGGTCGGGTCTAGAACTACGACGTGATTGTCCACCTCGTAGCCGAGCCGGGCACCTAGATCGCGCATGTTGTGCTCATCGTTGCTGTCACGGAGTTCACTGCGCAGCGCCAGAATTGCAACCCGCCGTTCCGCATGAACGTGCATATCCGAGATGGATTCGATCGTCATTGCAACCTCCGCAGGGAGGGAAGGGGAATGGTCGTTGGTACGGCAGTTCGTGTAACTCGATGGTCACCAGATGTAGCAGATGAGAATAGTCATATCGCCTGTCTCCCTAGGGAATTGCTGCCTGCTTGAGTAGTCGGTAGATTGTGGAGAGCACCGACGGCAGCGGCGGCAACAACAATGGGCTGGGTGCGGGTTCTGTAATCCAGTGCCAGCCGATCCCGGTGTCCGAGGTTGGGAGCCATACCCGATAGCCGTGCTGGAGCAGTGCCACGTCATATTTCGAAAGTTGCGCTTCATGATTCGACTCAACCGAGATCGGCGGTCGCGGGTCGACCAACAACGTCCAGTGCGTCTCACGCGGATTCGCCACCGCAGGCACCGGTCGATCGTGGATAAGGCCCGGCAGAACCCGACGCCCCAAACCTGATGGCATCCGCACCGCCCCTAATTGCGAATTGCAAGTCACCAGAACATGACCGGCGAACAACTCCACCGGCAGCCCGTGCCTGTGGCGTAGCAGATACGCGGCCTCGGATGCGGTAACGCAGGTCTCGTACATGTGCTACTCGTCCCAGTCGTCCTGGGCTTGCACTCCGCAGCTATACGCGACGGCGGCCAAATGCTGGTAGCAGCATGATCCGTGTGCAGCGTGCTCGATCTCAATGAGGCGGGCCTCCTCGATCGATCGGAACTGCGGATTCGAGTCGGCACAGTCCCGGTGCGTACTGATGCACAGGTCCCTATCCAAAATGCCGTTCACGTGCACCTCCAGATAGTTCGGACGGCGTCGCCCGCATCGTGACCGAATGAGCCCGGCGGTGGATGCCTGATTTCAGGCTCGCGGACTCACCGGACACGGCCAATCCCCGCCGGCTCTAGCCCCACTGGGGCTTGACCGGGGCCGAGTCTGCGATATTTTCGCTGTTCAGAACCTCATATCGACGCAGCGGAATAGTGTGAGTGGACACTGTCCGCACTGCACTGAAGGCGAACTGATGACCAGTGGATCGCGGTGCCGCTCGTGTGGCGATTCGCCGCCCGCAGCCCATACCGGCGGGCTGTGCAGGGCATGTGCGGCAACTGCTGGCTTCAAGCACCTGATGCCGTCGGCGTTCTTCGATTCCCAACCGATGCGAAACGCATTGGAACAGCACGACTTTGGAATCATATTTCAGGCGATTCAGGAGCAGACTGGACTGTCGCAGCTCAGGCTGGCCGAGTTGATCGGCCTGACTCAATCGCGGGTGTCAGCGGTCATCCGAGGTGAGCGCACGATCACTGGACTTTCGGTTGCGACCAGGATTTCCACGGCATTCGGCATACCAGCACAGCATCTCGGCTTCTTCACCGAGCCGAGTAGCCTGGCCCCTGAGGAGGTGAGTTGGGTGGACCGCAGAGATTTCATCACCGTGGCGACGGTCGCCGCGCTTGGTTCGGGGCTACACGCCGAACTCGATCGGCTCGGTGGTTTGCTCCCGAGAAGCTTGAAGCCTGTCACCCGCAAGCGCATCGGGGTCAAGGATGTCGAGGCAATCGAAAATGTGACAGCAGGCTATCGTCGCTGGGATCTCGAGCATGGCAGCGGCCTATGTCGCGATGCGGCCTTGGTTCAGCTGCACGAAGTTCTCACCTATGAGCATGCAGAATGCAGCGAAGGCTTGCGGCCCCGATTGTGGGTTGCCACTGCGGAATTGGCGTCGATGACGGGGTGGTTGGCCTATGACATCGAGGACCATGATGCGGCGCGGCGGCTGTGGACGTACGCCCTGTGGGCCGCGTATCAAGGCCAAGATCACCCGCGCAGCACCGACCTGTCCGTCAGTGTCTTGCTCGATATGGCGCATCAAGCTCTGCACCTGTGGCGCCCGGCGTGGGAACCGTCAGATGCGGACGCGCGGCGCTGGCAGCAGCAGCGACTCGAGGAGGCCCTGCGATGTGCACAGACCGCCGCGGCGACAGCCAGCACCCGCCGTCATCCCGCGACCCAGCTCACTGCTGGGTATACCGCGGCTGTGACCGCGTGGTGCTTTGCCGCCCGTGGCGATGCCCTCGCTATGGAGCGGGCTATCGGCCAGTCCGAAGACCTCTACGCCGAAGCCGATCTCCGAAACATGCCGCCTTGGGCATCGTTCGTCACCGAGGCTGAGATCCGCGGCCAGAAGGGACATTCAGCCTATCTGCTGTCCACGAGCAACCGCGAATTCGCACCCCGTGCTGTCGATCTGCTGACCGTGGCCGTTGACGGTCACGTGCAGGAACACGCCCGCAGTCGAGCAATAAACCTCCCGCCCCTGGCCGGGGCGTACCTCCAGGCTGGCGAATACGACACAGCAGCCGAATACTGCACCCAAGCAATCCGGGAGATGAACGGCTTGACCTCGCAGCGCTGCTACACGCGGCTGAGGGACCTCGACCGAATCGCCGCTCAATACGACCGCAGCTCAACCGTTTCCGCCATGCGAGCAGAGATATCGGAAACGTTGAGAGCAGCGTAGGTCTGGTGAATACCGACAGCGGGCTGCCCGGATGGGATGCCCTGGCGGCCGTGTGCGACGCATTCGGCCTTGATACCCCGGATGGTGCGGCGCTGCTACACCACCGATCGAATGCGGTATGGCTTCTACCGAACTTGACCGTCGTGCGTCTTTCTCCGGACACTGAGCTCCGACGCGAGCGGGCAGCCGCAGCGATCGCGGTCACTCGGTGGCTTGTCTCCGCAGATCCAGCCGTGACTTTACCTCCACTGCCAGGTCCTCAACCTGTGATTGCTGGAGGAGTGGTCGCCACAGTATGGCCATATCGGTCAAGCAATCACCATGCGACCGCGACCGACCTCGGCAGTCTCATCCGTCGATTGCATTCCGCAGGAGATCCCCCACCGACAGCGCCGATACCGCAGTATCGCCCGTTGCGCCGCCTCTACGAGGCTTTGGACATCGATGTCGGCCGGGCCGATCCTGTCCTCCCGGACAGCGACCGTGATTGGCTGAAGTATCGAGTGGATGAACTGGTCGCCGAATTCCAGAGCACAGACTTTCCTCTGGGAACCGGGCTTGTCCACGGGGACGCGCACAGTGAGAATGCCGTGCTGGACCACGACGAGTGGGTACTGATCGACTGGGACAATACCGCGATCGGCCCCCGAGAACTCGATCTTGTGGGCGGACTGCCCGACCATTTCCACGAAACGGACGAGGATCGAAAACGATTCGCGGAAGCGTACGGCTACAACCTGCTCGACTGGCCTGGTTGGGTTCTGCTGCGGGATATCGCCGAATTCCACTCAGTCGGATCGTACATCCGGCTAGCACCCGACAAGCCCCTGGCTGCCGCCGAGTTGCGCCGCAGAGTTCGATCGTTGCGAACCGGCGACCGCTCGGTTGTCTGGCGCGCAATCGGCTGACGAGACCAGGTGCGTCCAGATGAGACTCGGCGTCGCCGAGACGGGCTTCGTTGCAGGTGCGACAGAACTATGGTGCTGTACCAGCACCTCCGACCGCTCCAGATGCAGCGAAGTTGCCTGACCAGCAGGACCGCATACGGGGCTGCGCTCCCGCACCTAATTGCGGCGAGGGCGGGGACACAGACCGCCGCTTCGAGTTGAGCAGCGCGTGAACTTCACGAAACCAACTGGATTACGAGGGTTTGTAATGTTCAGCGTAGGAAAGGACCGTTGGTGATAGCTGTCTATAGGGCGGAATCCTAAGGGATCTGCTGAATCCTGGGCCTAATTGAAGAGCGTACATACCTTCGCGACCGTCGAATCTAGTAATGAGTTGAGATACGATGGTGGCGTCGGCTGCAGTGTCGGGGTAGAGAATATTGTCGATGTCATCCTGAATTGCGGAAAGTTCATCGTACGCTTCTCGTGCCATCGCGATGACACTTGGGTTTTCTTTCATTGCCAGGAGCTCTTTACGCTTGTAGGCTTTTCCCATGACTCCGGACGATTCTTTCATCCATTCGCGGTCCATGTTAATTTCGACTGTAGGCTCCGAATTAATCCCAGTTGTCAATTTGAGTGCGGCAGCATCTATACTGATATGCAACATGGTGTGCCTTAACTCAATCAGCCACCTATAGCCGAAGCATCCCGAGTAAAGGCCATTGAAGAGTGCGCGGAGGCGCTCCTCTTCTCTGGAGCCTTTACCGAATTTATCTTTTACCAGCCAATATGTTTGGTCTTGGTGGATCTGAAATGCGCTTGTAGTGGTGATGACTGCGTATCTGAGGCGGCGTCCAATCTCGTCCACGGCGTTGTGGCTGGTGGGAACTCCACCTTCATTTACTTGTTGCAATATTGCCGCAGCAGTACTAAGAAGTAGATCTATTTGCTCGAATACATAGTGCAGAAGATCGTGGTCAATACGGCGTTTCAGTCGCTCGTAGGCTTCGGAATACCGCTTGTGCTCGTCTTCGGTAAACGAGCACACCTGTGTGAATATAATTTTCGCGTCGACGGTGGGATCTTGGTAGCCGAGCAGCGCGCCATAGGCTGAGGAGGGCGCGTCCTCTTCGACAAGTCTCGTCGCGACAGCCTTCTGCGCCTCGGCTGCAGCGGCAACGACCGCCTGCATTCGTTGTTCAGCTTCCTCCGATGATGGCGGACCTTCGACGAGCCAAGTGTCAGCATCAGCCAGGGCCGCCGCCACTGACGATGCGATAATTGTTAGCGCATCAGACCGTGTGAGCGCTTCTTCTGCTGCAGTTCGCCCGATCAGATCGATGATTGTGTGCGCGACGTCGAGGACGAGGAGATTGGCAGGCGCGCCCAATGGTGGCGCGGTGTTGGTCGTTAATGCCTGGAACTCACCGAGCGCCTCTTCGCAGAAATCAATGACCGTAGGTGCATTGATTCCATCCAGGGCTGATTGGAAGCCGACGAGCCGCTGTTTCCATTCTCGGAGTTGCTGCATCGCGTTACGGGTTGCTAGGCTCGCACTGTCTGCGTCACTATTCAACCGTTGCCTGAGCGCTAATAAATTAGCGCTGCGCTCGACTTCGGCGCCATGCTCATCTAGTAGTATAAGGAAGGCGCGGCGCAGCAGATTTTTATAGTCGCCTTTGTTTTCGTCTAGTGGAAATATTATTTCCTGAGTGGTTTTGAGCTCATTTCGCCACACTTGATATAAATCAGGTATTTCGGCTGTCTTGCACCACTTGAATTCTGACAGTAGAGACGAAATTATATTCGAATCAAAATCAGGCGCCGATGAGTTGGCGTGCATGTTCATGGGCGACCACCTTTACCTATCTTTTCCATCATTGCACAGAGCGTCACGTCGTCGAGTCGATTCGTAGTCGGCGCCTTAATGGTCTTGACCTTGGCTATCGTAGTAGGTAAACCTGCGAGGTTGACCCAATAAAAGTTCCGCAACAGCAGACCTTCTGGAGCGGCCTCTATCCATCCGTGCTGGAGCTGGGGCAATTGCATGATGACCACGAGCTTAGGATATGTGACGTCTTCTATGACTAGCTCGTTGTAGCGGCGGCGCGTCATGGTCGCAATTGCACATGCCCCGCCCTTCGAGAGCGGAGTTGACGTCGCCTTGAGCTGAAGGTCTAGGCGAGCCGTCTTGTCGGCCTGTATGTGCTGTTCTGCGCGATGGGTCACATGGAGATCAATCCCCTCATCGATGGCCCATCTGGTGACATTACAGCCGGCCGCGGCTGCGATGGCGCGAAAGCAGGACTCCTGATACTGCTCCATGTGGTCGGTAATCCTGGACGGCGAACCCCGCAACGCCGATGCTAGACGGTCTACATCAGGCCTCACCGTCGTAGGCTACGCGACTACGGGAGTACTGATGGACATAGAAGACTGAGGCATGTCATACCGTATGGTCGTCATAATATATCACAGATAACCGCATTGATCTGCGAGCTACGTCGACGCATCCGGGTTGCGACGGAGACGGCTGGTGTCCGGCGGTCTGCCTACGGAGAAGGTATCTTCCTGGGCGTTGCGTGGGCGGCGTGCAGGCGGCGGATGCCCTCGGTGATGGTCGCCTCTTTCTTGCAGAAGGTGAAGCGCACCAGGTGTTTCCAGGGGGCCTTATCGTCGACGAACACGGTCAGCGGCACCGCCGCGACGCCCAGGCGCTCCGGGAGCTCGCGGCAGAAGGTGTGGGCGTCGGAGGTGGTCAGCGGGGTGATGTCGGCGCAGATGAAATAGGTGCCGTCGCTGCGCTTTACGTCGAATCCCGCCTCTGTCAGGGCCTTGGAGAGCCGGATGCGTTTGTCCGACATCGTATCTCGCTGGGCCGCAACCCAGGGCAGCTCATGATCGAGGGCGTGTGCGACGGCGGGCTGGAACGGGCCGCCGCCGACGAAGGTCAGGAACTGCTTGGCTGCGAGTACCGCGTCCAGTAGGGGCTCCGGTGCGCATGCCCAGCCGATCTTCCAACCCGTGACGCTGAAGGTCTTTGCCGCACTCGATATCACGACCGTGCGCTCGTACATGCCGGGCAGGGTGGAGATGCTGATGTGCTGATGCCCGTCGAAGGTGAGGTGCTCGTACACCTCGTCGGTCACCACCAGCAGATCGTGCTCGATGATCAGCTCGGCGATGGCCTGCAGATCGGCGCGGCTCAGCACCGCTCCGGTCGGGTTATGTGGCGAATTCAAGAGCAGCAGGCGGGTTTTGGGGGTGATCGCGGCGCGCAGGCTGTCCAGGTCCAGAACAAAGCCGTCCCCGTCGGGCACGAGCCGGGCCGTGCGGCGGGTCGCCCCGGCCAGCGCGACCGCCGCCGCGTACGAGTCGTAGTACGGCTCTATCAGCACCACCTCGTCGCCGGGCTCGACCAGGCCCAGAATCGCGGCGGCGATGGCCTCGGTGGCCCCGACGGTTACCAGCACCTGACTGTCCGGGTCGTAGTGCGTGCCGTACCGGTTGGCGCGGTCCCGGGCGATCGCCTGGCGCAGCGCGGGCACCCCGCGGCCGGGCGGATACTGGTTGAACCCGTCGGCGATGGCGCGCTGCGCCACCGCCAGCATCGATGCCGGCCCATCAGAATCCGGGAATCCCTGCCCGAGATTGACCGCGCCGTGACGCACGGCCAGCTCGGTCATCTCCGCGAAGATGGTCGAACCGAAGGGACGCAGGCGGGCAACGGTCGGCGTTTGTTGCATGATCACACGGTAGCGTGCGCCGCGTCTCGCTCGATCGGCGACAGTTTTGCTCATGCTGATCTGTTGCCGTACTACGCGACCGCGGCGCGCCGCGAACTTGCTCGTACCCGCAATTGTGCGGGCAGCACCACCCGCTGTACTGGGAACTCCTCGCCGCTGACCCTACGCAGGAGCAGTTCGGTTGCGTGCCTGCCGATGTCGTAGCTGGGCTGCTCGACAAGCGTGATCGGCGGCGCGAATGCGGACCAGCTCATCTCGTCGAATCCGGCCAGCAACAGCTCCTCGGGGAAGCGCACCCCGGCCCGGGTGAGCGCGTCGAGCGCGCCGACCATCATCAGGTTGTTGCCGACGAACAGGCCGTCGGGCCGATTCGGGAGGGCCAGCAGCGCGCCGGCCGCGGCGCGCCCGCCCTCGATGCGGTAGTCGCCGCGAATCTCGAGCTCCGGGTCGTGATCCAGCCCGGCATGGTGCAGGGCGGCGCGATATCCGGATCGCCGGCTCGTCGCGGTGGAGGCGTCGGCGGGACCGGTGATCATCGCGATCCGGCGGGCACCGGCGGTGATCAGATGTTCCACCGCCTGTGCGGCGGCCGCGCGATTGTTCACCGTCACGCTGTCGACCTCGGCCCACTGCAGCCTGCGGTCGATGGTGACCACCGGAATGCCGCGATCGGTGAGCGTGTCGATGCGGCTCGCGCTGGTGGAGGACGGCGACAGGATCACCCCGGCCATCCGTTCGGCGGCGGCGACCTCCAGGTAGCGCAGCTCCTTGTCCAGGCTCTCGTCAGTGTTGGCCAGCACCACCGAGTAGTCGCGTTCGCTGGCGGCGTCCTCGACCCCGCGGGCCAGCGCGGTGAAGAACGGATTCTGGATATCGGAGATGATCAGCCCGAGCACCTTGGTCGCCCGGGTGCGCAGCGAGCGGGCCTGACTGTTCGGGCGATACCCCAGTTTCGCGACGGCGACGGTGACACGCTCGCGCAGTTCGGCGGCGACCCGCTCATCGCCGTTGAGCGCTCGCGACACGGTGGCGGGGGAGACGCCCGCCAGCGCCGCGACATCGCGGATCGTCACCGCCATCCGCCACCGCCCTCGTCTGGATAAGAAAACGATTTCTAGTGCTGCCGTCGAGGCTAACAGTCCACCTCGAAAACACGCTCTTGACCGGCAGTCACCGGACTCCTATGGTTGCGAGAAATCGTTTTCTGAGATCCAGGTCACACTAGAGGTGGACCACGGTTCACCGGATGAGGCTGGGAGGCCGAGATGGCTCGCATCGGGTTGCTGTCCATGTCCGACGGACGCACATTCGTCCACAACGACGTCGCCGAATTCATCGCCGCGGGCGCCGCGACACTGGCCGGGGCCCTGCGCGAGGCCGGTCACGAGGTGGTCATCGCCGAGATCGTCTCGACCAATCAGCTGGCCACCAGTCAGGCGCGTTGGCTGGCCGATCAGCGCGTCGACCTGACGATCTTCCACTACGCGGTGTGGGCGTTCCCGCACTTCACGATGCTCGCCGCGGAGGCAACCCCGGGTCCGCTGCTGCTGCTCGGCGGCCTGGATCCGGTGCAGCCCGGCATGGTCGGCCTGCTCGCCGCCGGCGGTGCGCTCGACCAGATCGGCCGCCGCCACACCCGGGCCTGGGGTGATATCGCCGATCCCGCCACTCGCGAGCGAATCCTGGTCCGGGTCCGCGCGGCCGCGGCCACCCAGACCCTGCGCGGGTCCACCTTCGGCCGCATCGGCGGACGCCCGATGGGCATGTACACCGCGGTCGCCAATACCGATCAGTGGATGCGCACCTTCGGCGTGGATGTCGAGGAGATCGACCAGTGGGAGATCGTGCGCCGCAGTGCGACCGTGGAGGCATCCCGCGTCTCCCAGGCCCGGCTGTGGCTGGAAAAGAGTTCCGCCGGAGTGCATTACGACGGCAAGAGCCTCACGCCCGAGCTGCTCGAGCGCCAGATCCGCTCGTACTACGCGATGCGCGAGCTCATCGACGAATGGAATCTGGACTTCTCCGGCATCAAGGGGCAGCCCGAGCTGACCAATCATTTCGCCACGATGGATATCGCCGAGGCCTTCCTGAACGACCCCTACGACTGGGAGGGACCCAAGCCCACCCACGTCACCTCGACCGAATCGGATATGGATGCGGCGCTGACCATGCAGCTGCTCAAGGGCCTGTCCGGCACGCCGGTGCTGTTCGCCGACGTGCGGCACTACCACGCGGACAAGGACGTGTGGGATCTGTGCAATTCGGGTCAGCACGCCACCTGGTTCGCCGCCCGCTCCGACGACCCGTTGGAGAATCTGGCCAAGACCCACTTCTACCCGGAGGTCTTCTTCTTCCCGGCCGGGGGCGCCGCGGTGCATCACATCGCGGCACCCGGATCCTTCACCCTGGCCCGGCTCACCCGCCTGGACGGCCGGTACCGCATGCAGGTGATGCGCGGGGAATTCGAAAACTATGATGCGGCAACCACTGAGGCCATGGCGCGGATGTCGACCTTCGAATGGCCGCACGCCTTCGCCCGGCTGCACGTCGAGGCGGGAGATTTCCTGAATCGTTTCGGCGCCAACCATATTCATGCCATCCCGGGGGAGTACGTGGCCGAACTGCGCGCGGTGTGCGAGCTATTGGGCATCGACTACGACGGCTTCGGCGACGCCGCCTAGCCGAATTACCATGCACAGCAAGAAGTTTGCGAGAACTCGATGATCGAGCCCGAGACCGAGCACGCCGCGGTCCTGCTCGCCATGAGCGGTATCGTCAAGGAATTTCCGGGTGTCAAGGCGTTGCGCGGCGTCGAGCTCACGCTGCGCCGCGGCGAGGTGCTGGCCCTGCTCGGTGAGAACGGCGCCGGCAAGTCCACGCTGATGAACATCCTCGACGGGGTCTTCGCGCCGGACGAGGGCAGCATCGAGATCGACGGTGCCGCAGTCCATTTCCGCTCGCCCAAGGATGCTGCCCGGCACGGCGTCGCGATGATCCACCAGGAGTTGAACCTGGTGCCCGAGCTGTCCATCGCCGACAACATCTTTCTCGGGCAGGAGCGGCGCACCGCCCGCGGCACGCTGGACCGGGCGGCGATGGACGAGCGCACCCGCGCCCTGCTCGCCCGGGTTGGTCTGGTGGCACTGGCGCCGCGGCGGCTGGTGCGGTACTGCCGACTGGCCGAACAGCAGCTCATCGAGGTCGCCAAGGCGCTGAATCACGAGCTGCGGGTGCTGGTAATGGACGAGCCCACCTCCGCGCTGGCCGACGCCGAGACCCAGCGGCTGTTCGCCGTCATCCGGACGCTCACCGCGCAGGGAGTCGGGGTGATCTACATTTCGCACCGCATCGAGGAATTGGAACAGATCGCCGATGCGGTGGCGGTGCTGCGCGACGGCGCGTACGTCGGGCATCGTCGCATGCGGTCCACCACCCGCGCCGAGCTGATCGGCCTGATGGTCGGCCGCCCGTTGGGCGAGCTATACCCGCGCCGGCCCGAACAACACCCGGGCGATCGGGTGCGTCTGAGGGTGCGCGGCCTGTCGACCGATCCGCCGGCGGGGAGCGATTCGGTTGCCCTGCAGGGGGTGTCGTTCGACGTCGGTGCCGGTGAGATCGTGGGCCTGGCAGGGCTGATGGGCGCCGGTCGCAGCGAGGTCGTGGTGGCCCTCTACGGCGCGAGCGTCTGGAGCTGCGGCGCGGTCGAGCTCGACGACGCTCCCTTTTCCCCACGCAGCCCGCGCCACGCGATCGCCCGGGGCTTCGCGCTGGTGGCCGAGGACCGCAAGGCGCAGAGCCTGGTGCTGGGGAATACCGTGCGGTTCAACGCATCGCTGGCCGCGCTGGGCCGCTATCTGCGGCCGTGGCACACCGTCGACGCCCGCCGCGAACGCGCCGAGGTCGGCGCGCAGCTGAGCGATCTGCGGGTCAAGACCCCCTCGCAGACGACCGTCGTCGGCACCCTGTCCGGCGGCAATCAGCAGAAGGTGGTGCTGGCGAAGTGCCTGCTGACCCGCCCGTCGGTGCTGCTGGTGGACGAGCCGACCCGCGGCATCGACGTCGGCGCCAAGGCCGAGGTGCACGCCCTGCTGGACCGGCTGGCCCGCGGCGGCGCGGCGATCCTCGCGGTGTCCTCGGAGCTGCCGGAGCTGATCGGCATGTGTGATCGGATCCTGGTGCTGTGCGAGGGGCGGATCACGGGGGAATTCCACCGGGATCCTATGCGCGGTAATCCCTTCGATCAGGAGGAGATCCTCGCCGCGGCGATGGCCCGCACGCCCGCCGGCCTCACATCCCCTGGGGACCAATGATGACAGCGGATTCGACGAGCGGCGGCGGCCGGGAGACCGGCGGGCCCGAGACCCTCCCGGCCCCCGTCCAGCCGGAGGAGCAACCCGGGCGGCTGAATCGAATCCGCCTGGGCCTGGCCAGATTTGCTCCGTTCCTCGGCGCGGCCCAGGGCTATATCGGCCTGGTCCTGGTGATCGCCGTCGGCATCATCACCAAGGGGCAGTACTTCTGGAATCAGACCAACCTGAGCAACGCGGTGACGGCCTTCGCCTCCCGGGGCATCCTGGCCGTCGGCGTCACGCTGGTGATCCTGACCGCGGGCATCGACCTGTCGGTGGGGTCGGTGCTGGGCATCGGGTCGATGACCGCCGCCATGCTGCTGGTCCATCAGAACCTGAGCCCCTGGCTGATCGTTCCGGCCTCGGCGCTGGTCGGCGCGTTCTTCGGGTTGTGCAACGGGTTGGGCACCACGGTATTGCGCATCCAGTCCTTCGTGATGACGCTGGCGATGCTGTCGGTGGTGCGCGGCATCGACCGCCAGATGTCCGGCAACGTCGCGGTCGGCACCGCGCTGCTGGATCAGAACGGCCATCCCACACCGCGGGCCGAGCAGTTCTCGCTGCTGGGCACCCCGGGGCGCACCCTGTTCCAGGGCACCTGGTTGCCCTTGTTCGGCCGCGCCGGGATCGGTTATCCGGTGCTTGCCTTCGTCGTGGTCTGCATCGTGTTCCAGCTGGTGCTGACCAAGACCCGATTCGGCCGCCACATCTATGCGGTCGGCGGAAATCCCACCGCGGCAAGACTTTCCGGTGTCAACGTGACGCTGGTTATCGTCGCGGTGTTCACCCTGTCCGGCCTGCTGGCCGGATTCGCCGGGCCCATCGACGCGGCCTACAGCGCCTCGGCGGACCCGCTCGCCGGCACCGGCTACGAGCTGGACGCGATCGCCGCCGCGGTAATCGGCGGCGCGAGCCTGGCCGGCGGGAAGGGCACCATCACCGGCACCTTCGTCGGTGCGCTGATCCTCACGCTGCTGGACAACGTGCTGGGTCTCAACTCGGTCAGCGCTAATTTGCAGCTGATCATCAAGGGCCTGATCGTCGTGGTCGCCGTCGTCTTGCAGCGGCCCGGCTTCTTCCGCAGCATCGCCGACCCGCTGGTCCGGCTGCTGCGCCGCCCGCACCCCAGCGGCAGCTGATGCCGCCCAGCCCCGGCCGAGACTGCCCGGCCGGAGTCCCGCAGATCTCTGAGGAGTAGGAAATGCATGCTGTTCGTCGATATCTCATTGCCGCGGTGGCGCTTGCCACCGCGGCGGCATTCGGCTCGGGCTGTGCCTCGAACGCGCCGAGCTCGTCGAGCTTGGGCGGCCAGTTCGTCGTCGGATATTCCCAGTCCAACAACGCCGAACCGTATCGCGCGCAACTCAATCTGCAGTTGCAGTATTACGCCAAACAGCATTCGGACCTTAAGCTGCTGCCGATCACCGATGCCCACCAGGACAGTGCCACCCAGGTGAGCCAGGTGCAGAACTTCATTCAGCAGAAGGTCAATGCGCTGATCGTCTCGCCCAATGAGCCCGCGCCGCTGACCGCGGCGGTGCAACAGGCCTGCGCGGCAAAGATTCCGGTGATCATCCTGGACCGCAGCGTCAACACCGACTGCTACAGCGCGTTCATCGGTGGTGATAACTACGGCATCGGCAAGCTGGCCGGACAGGCCGCGGTGCAGGCGCTTCCCCACGGCGGCAACGTCGTCGAGTTGCAGGGCATCCTGTCCGATCAGCCGCAGATCGATCGTGACAAGGGCTTCCGAGACGCGATTGCCGGGCGCAACATCACGATCATCGACGCTCAGGAAGCCAAGTGGCTCAAGGCGAATGCCAACACGATCATGCAGCAGTGGATCGCCAAGGGTGACAAGATCGATCTGGTCTATTCGCAGAACGACGATATGGCCTTGGGGGCGCAGCTGGCCATCGCGGGCGCGGGCAAGGCGGGACAGATCCAGATCGTCGGCATCGACGGGCTGGCCATCCCGACCGGCGGCATCCGCGCGGTGCAGCAGGGCCTGATGCTGACCACGTTCGTCTATCCGACCTGCGCACCGCAGGCGGTGGACACCCTGGAGAAGCTGCTGCACAACCAGTCGGTGGACAAGAAACAGATCCTCGGCACGACCCAGGTCACCAAGGACAACGCCGCGCAGCTGTATCGGCAGTACGACATGTCCGGCAAGGTGGGCTGAGCTTGGCATCCGGCCTGGCAGAGGTCACCGCGGTGATCCACGGTGGCCTCTGCCGGCCGCGCTCAACTGGGTGGCCACGCCCTGATGATCCTCGGACAGGGTGGAGGTGTAGGCCAACCCGTGATCCTCACCGCCCACCGTCGGGGGGCCGCTGCGCCTCACCATGGGCGGTTCGACCGCCGGATCCGGGGGACGGTGGGAGGCGAAACCGCTCGACCGCGGGGGTGCCAGGGCGTTCGTCGCACGAGTCGTCAACCCCGGCGGCTCGCGCGACCCCGTGCGGTCGCGGCCCTGTCGGTCCTATCGATAAGAATGGACATCGGCCGCAACCCGGAGGAGGCGCCGTGACAGACGGACCGCTTATTGTTCAAAGCGACAAGACGCTCCTGTTGGAGGTCGACCACGAGCAGGCAAATGCCGCGCGACAGGCGATCGCCCCGTTCGCCGAGCTCGAGCGCGCGCCCGAACACGTGCACACCTACCGGGTGACCCCGCTGGCGCTGTGGAATGCGCGCGCGGCGGGGCACGACGCCGAACAGGTCGTCGACGCCCTGGTCAGCTATTCGCGGTACGCGGTGCCGCAGCCGCTGCTGGTCGACATCGTCGACACCATGGCCCGGTACGGCCGCCTACAGCTGATGAAACATCCCGCGCAGGGGCTGGTGCTGGTCAGCCTCGATCGCGCGGTGCTGGAGGAGGTGTTGCGGCACAAGAAGATTCAGCCGATGCTGGGTGAGCGCCTGGACGCGGACACCGTGCAGGTGCATCCGTCCGAGCGCGGCCGCATCAAGCAGATGCTGCTCAAGATCGGCTGGCCCGCCGAGGATCTGGCCGGATACGTCGACGGCGAAGCGCATCCGATCGAGCTGGATTTCAGCACCCATGAATGGCATCTGCGCGACTATCAGGAGTTCGCCGTGGACTCGTTCTGGGCCGGCGGTTCGGGCGTGGTGGTGCTGCCCTGCGGCGCGGGCAAGACCATGGTCGGCGCGGCCGCGATGGCAAGGGCCAAGGCCACCACGCTGATTCTGGTCACCAATACCGTGGCGGGCAGGCAGTGGCGGCGCGAGCTGCTGGCCCGCACCTCGCTCACCGAGGACGAGATCGGCGAGTACTCCGGCGAGCGTAAGGAGGTTCGTCCCGTCACCATCGCCACCTACCAGGTGGTCACGCGAAAGACCAAGGGCGAGTACCGGCACCTGGAGCTGTTCGACAGCCGTGACTGGGGCCTGGTCATCTACGACGAGGTGCATCTGCTGCCCGCCCCGGTCTTCCGGATGACGGCCGATCTGCAGTCCCGCCGTCGCCTCGGCCTGACCGCGACCCTGGTCCGCGAGGATGGCCGCGAGGGCGATGTGTTCTCGCTGATCGGGCCCAAGCGGTACGACGCGCCCTGGAAGGATATCGAGGCGCAGGGCTGGATCGCCCCCGCCGACTGCGTCGAGGTGCGGGTGACGCTCACCGACGCCGAGCGGATGGCGTACGCCACCGCGGAACCGGAGGAGCGCTACAAGCTGTGCTCCACCGCGCGCACCAAACTCGCCGTCGTGGAGTCGATTCTGGCCCGGCACAAGGGCTCTCCCAGCCTGGTCATCGGCGCCTATCTGGACCAGCTGGACGAGCTGGGCGAGCATCTGAACGCCCCGGTGATCCAGGGCTCCACCCGCACCAAGGAGCGCGAGACGCTGTTCGAGGCGTTCCGCAACGGTGAGATTCCGGTGCTGGTGGTGAGCAAGGTCGCCAACTTCTCCATCGACCTGCCCGAGGCGTCGGTGGCCGTGCAGGTTTCGGGCACCTTCGGTTCCCGCCAGGAGGAGGCGCAACGCCTGGGCCGGCTGCTGCGCCCCAAACACGATGGGGGGCAGGCGCACTTCTATTCCGTTGTGGCCCGCGACACATTGGACGCGGAATACGCCGCCCACCGGCAGCGTTTCCTGGCCGAACAGGGCTACGCCTACCGCATTACCGACGCCGACGATCTGCTGGGCCCGGCCATCGGCTAGGGGTCAGCGATTATCCGGAGGTGACACCTCCGCAAATGTGTTAGGAATGATACGTGCGACGCTTCGAATTCGCGGTGGACCGCGAACATGCGCGCGCGGTGAACGAGGTGGTCGCGGACACCCGGCGGCTGCGGTTCGGATCGTTCACCGCCGCGATCGTGCTCGGGCTGGGCACCGCCGGGCTGATCTGGCTCAATCACCCGTACTCGTTCCTGCTGTCCATCGCCTTCGGGCTGGGCACGGTCACCGCGCTGTTCGCGGCGCTGTGGAGCCCGCACCGCGCCCGCATCGAAAAGCTGTATGCCGAGGGCGAGCTCGTGCCCGCGGTGGTGGCGGAGCGGATGCCGCGGGGGGCGATGCTGCTGGTGCTGGTCGACGTGGCCAAATCGGACGCGGACCCACGCTATGCGCTGATCACCCGGAAGGTGCGGTCCCTGCCCGGGCAGCGAATCCGGCCGGGGGAGCAGGTGCCGTCGGTGACCGTGCGCGCCGATCGCGCCCCGCTCTCGATGGGCTCGCTGCGGCAGACCCTCAGCGCCATGCCGATCGCGTGGGGCACGCGGGATCCGGCCGTGCTCGAGCGCGCCCGCGATGCGATCGCCGACGCGGAGTGGACGCTGCTGGTCCAGAATCGCGATCTGGCCGACAAGGTACTGAGCGCCGATGGCGGGCGGCTGCTGCTCGATCCGCATCAGTTGCCGGAGGAGCTTCGCGGATAGCGGTAAAGGCGCCGCAGACCCGGGTGCGTCACCCCGGCACGGGCTTTCGCGCAGGTTAGCATCGACCCCTTGCCTGGTACGCCGTGGCCGAAAAGGGGTGGATCGTCTGTATGACATCGCACAACTGGATCTGTGCGCTGGTGGCCGGAGTGTTGCTGGCGGCCGGGCCGCCCGCGCCCGCGGGGGCCCAGCAGCCGGCCGATCCGCTGGTCGGCGCGCCAGGTCTCGGCGATCCCTATTACCCCGATGACGGCAACGGGGGCTATCACGTCGAGCATTACGACATCGCCATCGACTACGACCCGCCGAGTCGGCGCCTCACCGGTACGGCACGGCTGGATGCGGTGTCGTCGCAGGCGCTGCGCATGTTCGATCTGGACTTCAACGGACCCGATGTCCAGCAGGTATCGGTCAACAATCTGCCCGCCGGATTCGGGCGCAACGGTGCGCACAAGCTGACCGTCACCCCGGCGCTGCCGATTCTGCCGGGACTGCCGTTCACGGTGACCGTCCGGTATTCCGGTGTCGAGGGCGACAATCCGGACCACGGCTGGACGATCTCGCCCAGCGGCGGCGCATTCGCTGCGGGCGAACCGCATTCGGCCGCCACCTGGTATCCGCTCAACGACACCCCCTTGGACAAGGCGACATTCGACCTGAAGGCGACGGTTCCGCAGGAGTGGCAGGTGGTGTCGAACGGGCTGCGGATCCGGGACGAGGTGAACGGTCCCACGCGCACCGTGGAGTGGGCCACCCAGCATCCGGTCCTCGGATACCTGACCACCGTCGCCATCGACCATTTCGATTTCCTGAATCAGCGCCGCGCCAACGGGACCCCGCTGATCAGCGCCTTCGCCCCGGAGGCCGCGGCGCGCAGGCCGCTCGAGCAGCGCCTGCCCGAGATCCTGAATTTCCTCGAATCCCTGTACGGCCCCTATCCGTTCGAGAGCGGCGGCGGCATCTACGTCGACACCACGCTGAATTTCTCGCTGGAGACCCAGACCCGCCCGGTCTACGCCCCGTGGACGGATCTGAATACGGTCGTGCACGAGAACACCCACCAGTGGTGGGGCGATTCGATGTCGGTGCGGAACTGGTCCGATATCTGCCTCAACGAATGCTTCGCCAGCTATACCGCCGATTACCTGTGGCCCGAACGCAAGGAGGGCAAGGATGTCGACGACCAGTACCGCCGCACGGTCGCGAGATATATTGATACGCAGAAGTTCTGGGAGATTCCGCTGCAGAATCCCGGCGCCGGAGAGGAATTCACCGCCGTCTACTATCGCGGCCCGCTGTTCCTGCACGCCCTGCGCCGCATGATCGGCGACGACGTCTTCTTCCCCGCCGTCGCCCAATTCGTCCAGTCGCACGCCTACGGCCACGCCTCGATGCCCGAATTTCGCCGCTTCATGCAGTCCAAGACCCCCGCCGACCTGTCCGGCTTCTTCGCCGCCTGGCTGGACACCACCACCCCGCCGCCAACCAAGTACCTCTACCCCGGACTCCTCCGCTGGCATCGCATCAGGTAATGCCATGAAATCTGGATCGGCGACCGGGGGGCCACTCGGCGTGATCCATACGCGATATCCCTCAGTCGCCCGTGGTGTCGGTTCGGGCGTTGCCGGCCCTGTCCGCCAGCGCATTCACCGCGCGGCGTCGCTGCGCGGTCAGGCCGCGCAATTGATCGCCGGACAGCCGCCGCTGCGCGTCGTCCAGGGCGGCGCCGAGATCCAGCAGCGCAGCCACCTCCTCGGGCGCGTCGCGGACCAGGAGGTTGATCGCCCAAGCCGCGACCGCGGGGCGGCGCAGCCCGCCGATTCCACCCGCCAGCGCCCGATCGCCCGCCTCGCGTGCCGCGCGTGCCCGGATGTCTCGCGCCTCGACGAACTCCCCGGGATCGAGCCCGTAGAGCTCGGCGGCGACGTTCTCGAGCGTCATGGGTGCCCAGCGTAACGACAGCACGGTGCGGGGCGACATCAATGACGAATGTGGCAACCGAACAGTTTGTTGTGGGGGGCGCTACGTCGCGACAACGTTAACAATTGTGCATACAATCTCTATGCAGTCGGTTCGAGGGAAGGCACGGACAAAATGAATATCTTGGGGCTCATGCTGCTCACCAACTCGCTGGATCGTTCCCTCGGCTACCTGATGCTCGGCATACAGGGCATGACGCATCACTATCCGTACCAGTACTGACATCACTCGGGGCCGCGCGCAACTACAGCAGGCGCAGTACCCAACGAATCCGGGTTCGGGCAGTACCCGGCGTCCACGGTCTGCGCCTATTACTCGACCAGCGCTACCGACGCGATGCGATGCAGCGTGAAATGCCGAACGGCGCCGGTGTCCGGATCCAGCGCATCCAGCTGACCGCCGGAGACCTGCAGCGGTTCGACGATGCGCTGGGTCGCGACGCCCTGCGCGTCGACATAGCCGATGTGGACCGGCCTGCGCACCCGCACGGCCAGCTGCAGTAGCGCCATCGTGGCCGCGGTGCTGGTGCGACTGCCGTCGGCGCGCACGGCCTGCCCGGATCGCGCCCGGGTCGCCTTCTCCCCGGCTCGCAGCTCGGCCACCAGTATCTGGAGCTGTTCGGCGCTGGGCGGATTGGGCCGCCAGGCGTTGCGTCCGTTGGGCCGGGCCGGGATCCGCGCACCGTGCGGGCGCAGGTCGACGATCGTGCCGGAGGAATCCTCGCCCGCCGGACTGAATCCCGCGGCGCGCAGCTGCTCCAGTACCTCCCCGAGCGGGGCCTGGGAGATCGCCACGGTTGGCGCGACCGCGCGCAGCGCGAGCCGCTCGGCCACCGGCGCGACCAGCACCTCGGCCAGCAGTGCGGGATCCTCGCTGCGGACGAACGACTGTGCCATACCCGCACGCAGCCGTCCGTGCCGGCGCGCCACGTCGTCGATCAGGTAGCTCAGTGACTGCGGGACCGGTGTGCGGGAGTGCACGGTGAACAGCTGATGCAGCTCCGCCGCGGTCATTCCCCCGTCCAGGGCCCGCCGCACCGACGCCTCGCCGATCCGATACACCGTTGCGGCGCCCGCAGATTCGATATCGGCGACCAGTGCGATCCTGCCTTGCAGATCCGGCACCAGCGGCCCCGGCGCGATCACCGTCAGATCCGCCTGCACCAGCACGTGATCGACCGGCGCGGGGAGCGCCGTCGCCATCTCGGCCTCCGCATTGCGCAGCCCCGCATCGGGTGTGGCGCCCTCGGTGGCCCCCGTGCGGTGGAGCAGCGCCCGCCCGGCGGAGGTCAGCGCGCCGCGGCCCACCACACCCAGCACGGCCGCCTCGGCCAGCGTGCGCTCGATCGCCTCGGCGCGAAAGTACCTGCGCCAGCGGGGCCGACGCCACGCCAGGATCCGCGCCAGATCCGCCGGTGTTACCGCACACCCGGCCGGGGATTCGGCCAGCAGCGCGAGAATGGCCCGGCGATCCCGGACCGCATGCATGGTGCGGAGCTCGACCGAGAGTGCGGCGAGCGGTTTGTCGTTGGCATCGCGCAGGCCGATCATCCACGGGAAGCGATCCAGCTCCAGCCAGGCGTGCGCGAGCACCACCCAGCGGCGGGCGGGCGGGTCGTCCCGCCAGCCGTCGGCGGCCGTCGTCGGGGCCCAGCAGTCCTCGAGGGAGTCGTCCTGCGGCGGCGGTTCCGGAATTCCCTTGTCCAGCAGTCGCGCCGCCGCCAGCACCTCGGCGAGCAGACCGACGCGGGTCTCGTCGATGCCGGTCTGTTTGGCGACCCGGCGCAGCTCCCGTACGCCCAGTCCGCCCGAGCGCAGTGCGGGCGCCGGCAGCTGCCCGAGCACCTCGAGCACGTCGCCGCAGTGCCGCAACAGCTCGCCCACCTCGCCCGCCGCGGCGGCATTGACATCGGCGGCAGTGTATTTGACCGGCTCCGGCCGCGGCGGCACGAGCGCATGCGGATCGGTCACCGGCTCGCGGCGCAGTACCTGCCCGACCCCGGGCGGAAGTTCGACGGTCTCCTCGTCGACCCAGTTCAGCAGGCGGTGTGCCAGCAGCCGCTGAATGGGACGCTCCGGCGGGGTGCCGGGCGCCGCGTCGCGGGTGCGGCCGCGGGGGCCGGTGGCGGCGAGCTTGTCCAGCAACGCCCGCTCGGCCGGGGCGATCTCGGCCAGCACCGCGACGATCTCGGCCTCGGTCAGCGCGTCGGGGACCTCGGTGATGCTGCCCAGCTGCCACGGCAGCGCATCCCTGGCGGCCGCGGCAAGCTGCAGCTCCTTCTGGCCCCAGACCAGCGCCCGGGCGATCAGCCGGGCGAGGGCGGCATCGACGGTCTTGGCGGGCACCCGGTCCGCCAGCAGTGCGTGTAAGCGCTTGCGGGGCAGGGGAGCCGCGGACTCGGCACCCTGGACCGCCAGGGTCTCGATGATGGCGAATTCGAGCGTGTCCAGGTCGTCGCAGGCCCGCAATACCGACGCGCGCTGTTCGGCCCGGGCGGCCAGTACCGTCATCGAGGCGGGCAGCGGCACGGCCAGGTCGGGCCGCAGCTCCAGCAGGGTCACCAGATCGTCGTCGCTGCGTGCGTCCAGCCAGTCGGCCAGCGCCATGCCATCGGCCGAGCCGCGGGTAGCGGTGCGTTTTCCCGCGGGGCGATCGCCCCCGGCCCGGGGCGCTTGGTCGGTCGTGGTCATCCCGTCCACCCTACGGCGATGCCGGTGTGGCCGTCGCGGGGATGGCCGCCGGTGTTATGGCCAGGCGCGGCGCGCCGGATCTTCGGGAGCGTGCCAGAATGATGCCGTGGTGAACAAATCGAAGAAACCCTACGTCGACAACGGCTGGCCGACGGTCGCCAACGGCGACCACGCGGTCACCGAGCTTTCGTCGACACGTGCCGGTGGGCTCTCGCCCTTTGGTGAGGACACCGAATTTCCGCTACCGGCGGATGCGGTTCCGTATGTGCACCCGCACACGGTGATCAACCGCTGACCAACACGCCAGAAAGGCCCCACATCCGCTTGCTTGGATGTGGGGCCTTTCTGGGTTCGAGGATCTAGTTGGGCAGCAGGCCCTTGTTGGCCTCGAAGAAGTTGACCACGCTGGGATCGAGCTTCACACCGCTGGCCTTCGCGGCGTTGTAGGCGTCCAGGGCAGGCTGCGGCAAAGCAATGCCGTGCTGCTGCGCCGCGGTGATGCCCTTGTCGACGGTCTGGAAGACCTGCTGGTTGCTGTCGACGGGCGGCCGAATCGGGGTCTGGGACTGGGTGGCCACATCGGGCTGCGCCGGGTTCCAGTGGGGGGTGACCGCCTGCTCGGGGGCGGCGGGGGCGTTGCGCTCAGTCGCGCCGCTGTGCAGGCCCAGGTGCGACGAGCAGGAGGGCCATGCGCCCCAGCCCTGCGTCGCAAGGACCTTTTCGGCGACCGAGATCTGCTGGTCGCGGCTGGCGTGCTCGGGGCTGGAGGCGTACTCGCCGCCGCCGAAAGAGTGCCAGGTGCTCGGCGAGAACTGCAGACCGCCCTGGAATCCGTTGCCGGTGTTGATACCCCAGTTGCCACCGGACTCACACTGCGCGAGCTTGTCCCAGTCGGCGTCGGGAGCCGCTGCTGCGTGACCGGCGAGAGCTACACCTGCACCGCCCATGATCGCGCTGGTGACAGCGACCTTGGCGACGGTACGACCGGTACTGGTCGGCTTGCGATGGCGTCCACTCATATCGGGTGTCTCCCTCTCGTACGCGCCTGCGAGGTGAGCTGTCGGGTTCGGACTGAGAGGCCGTCCGGCCCTGGCTCACCGGATGGTGTGCCGGGGCTTCACCCCAAGGAATCGGTCGTTGCCGATCGATTCCGCTTCCCTGCCTGTCGGGAACGTGGGTTCCCCGCCCTCGCCCCTATTTCCGTCGGGGTCCGGTACCCGCGGGACGAGGTTCGGTGCGGCGGGCCGGTGGTGTCGGGACTGATCCCGACTGGGTTAGACGGTACGACGATCGCCGCGAAAAATCACCATTTGGTAACCGGCGTGTACGACCGGGTCGCGGTCCCCCGCAACGCCTTCCGGAGCGGCTTCTGTGCAGGTGAGTGCGCTGTATCTCGTCCGAGTACGGTCTGTGACCGCCCTGTGACACTACCGTTATGTGACTAAGATCACATGTGTAATTTGGCGGTCAACTGGGCAAATAAGAAGGTGGCCTACCGAGCACGGCGACCGGACCACAGCGCGAAGGCGATCGCAAGGAGCAGCCCCAGCGGGGTGGCCGCCATCGCGACGAGATACAGCCACAGCCCGGGTTTCGCATCGGACACGATAGGGGTCACGAATATGGCGATGATCGCCAGTAGGCCGATCGTGAACAGGCCGAGGGCGAGGGGCAGCAGCCGATCTCCGGCGCGGCGGGGCGAGCGGTCTGACGAGGAATCCGGCATTGCTGCACCGTAAAACTGATGTGCTTGGGCGATCGTCACCGGGGTAGACTCAACAGCAATCGCGTCCTGCATACCTGTGCGGGGCGCGTTCTTTTCGCAAACAGAAAGGTGCCGGACGACCTCCGGCGCCCATGGCTGTGCCCGGGCCGTCCGGGCATTCGAAGATGAACGGGTGAGCGCAGTGCCTACCGGCAAGGTGAAGTGGTACGACGTCGAAAAAGGCTTTGGATTCCTTTCCCAGGACGAGGGTGAGGACGTCTATGTTCGGTCGTCTGCATTGCCCAAGGGTGTCGAGGGTCTGAAGCCCGGGCAACGGGTGGAATTCGGGATGGCGGCGGGCCGCCGGGGCCCGCAGGCACTCAGTCTCAAGCTGCTCGAGCCGCCGCCCTCGGTGCGAGTCGGCGGGCAGGGGCAGGGCCATAAGGAGGCCCCGCCGCAGCATCCCCGCAAGGAGCCCGACGATCTGCACGGGATGATCGAGGACATGATCACCCTGCTGGAGGCGAAGGTGCAGCCGGATCTGCGCAAGGGAAAGTATCCCGACCGCAAGACCACGCAGCGCATCGCCGAGGTCGTGCGGGGCGTGGCCCGTGAGCTCGACCACTGAGCATGCTCGGCTGATTGTGCCTGTCTGACAGGGCTTGTCGCAGCCCCCGGCGCCGGATCGCGCGCCGGGGGCTGCGCTGTGCCGGGGGTCATCCGGTCGTCACTACCTAACGACGACAGATTCCCCGGGCCCGCAGACTCAATAACTTTGTGGTCAGCACGTACGCACAACCACAAGGAGAAAAAAATGAGTGACGTGAACGAGCTGGTCGAGCGCTACCTGGCCGCGTGGAACGAGACCGATCCGGCCGCCCGCGCGGCACTGGTCGCCGAGGTTTTCACCTCCGATGCCGCCTACACGGACCCGCTGGTGGCGGTGCGCGGGCACGCCGGACTCGAGGCCACCATCGCCGCCGTGCAGGGACAGTTCGCCGGACTTGTCTTCACCTCGGGCGGCGCCGTCGACGCCCATCACGACATCGCCCGATTCACCTGGCACCTCGGTCCTCAGGGCGGCGAACCACTGGTCATCGGCTTCGATGTCGCAGTCCTCGGCGAGGACGGAAGGATCACCCAGGTCCTGGGCTTCCTCGACAAGGTTCCTGCATAGAACCACGATCAAGCCGTCTTGATCGACCAAGCTTGATAGGGCTCGAAGAATTGGCGGCCCGTTTCGTCTCGAGCGGGAATCTCCAGCTGCAGTTCGACGCCGATCAGGCGCAGGTTGGGGCGGGAGGGAACGGTCACCGCGAGGGTGCCGGGCTTGAAGTCGCGGTAGGTCTTGACGTCCCGGATCGCGGTCCTGCCGTTGGGCAGGACGTACTCGGCCATCATGATCCACGGCGCGTTGGCGAGCTTCTCCGGCAGCGATATCTGCAGTGGATAGCCCGCGGGCACATTCACCGGCACGGTCAGATCGCTCTCGTGGCACTTCAGGCTCAGCTGCCCGGTCTCGGCGAGCCCGGCCACGGTGCAGTACCGGTACGGCGCGACGGTCACCGTCTTGCCGTGCGCATAGGCGGTCAGCGCCGGATCGCGTTTGGTCGCATGCTGCACCGCCACGGTGACCACGACGGCGACGGCGACGATCACCACGAGCACCGCCGCCACGGCCAGCGCGACGATCGTGCGGGTGTTGGGCTTGGTCACGGGTTTCCTGTCGCTGGTCGGGGAGTCATATCGGGAGGGGGGTTGGTATCGGACGCGAGGTCGGTGGGGATCTCCTGCCCGGCATGCTGGGGTCGGTTACCGCCCAATCCGGGCAGCAGCGAATGCCCACGGTAGCTCACAAAGGTTTGCACCAATCCGAGCGCCAGCACCCCGGCCACCACGGTGAAGCCGATCCACCACTTCGTGGGCAGCAGCACCCCGCCCGCGCCGCCGATCACCCACGACAGCTGCAGCACCGTTTCCGAGCGGCCGAAACCGGACGCGATCGACTCCGGCGGCAGGTCGTCCTGGATCGAGGCATCCAGCGACACCTTCGCCAGCGCGCTGGCACAGGCGCAGACCAGCGTGGCCACCGCCGCGCCCAGCAGATTGTCCGCCAGGGCCGCGAGCACGGCCACGGCCGTGCATGCGGCCGTGCACTCCAGCACGATCAGCGAGGGCCGGCCCAGTTTCATGCGCGCACCGGTCGCGTTGCCGGCGAAGTTTCCGATGGCCGCGGCGGCGCCGACGGCCCCCAGCATCGCGGCCTGCTGCACCGGCCGATGCTCGGTGGACTTCGCCACGAACGCGACGTAGAAGGTCAGGAATCCGGTCAGCACCCGGATCGAGCTGTTACCCCACAGCCCGGTCACCACCGACCGGCCCAGCGGCTGGCGACGGCGGCTCGGACTCACCGTGGTCGCCTCGCCCTCCCGCAGCACCTCGGTGTGGTCGTGCTCACCGTGGTATCCGAGGGTCGCGGGCACCTCGCCCTCGGTGACCTCGACCCAGGACGGGATGCGCAGGCTCAGATAGGAACCCGTGACGGCGATCAGCGCCGCGAAGACCAGCGCACCGGCCGATCCGGCGGCCGCGGCGACCGCGCCGGCGATTGCACCCGCGCCGAGCGTGCCGCCGACCAGGCCGAAGACCGTGAGCCGGGAATTGGTCCGCACCAGGTCGATACCCGGCGGCAGGACGCGCGGCGTCACCGCGCTCTTGAGCACCGCGAAGGACTTGCTCAGGACCATCATCACCAGCGCCAGCGGATACAGCGGCCAGCCGTGGAAATTGAAGATCAGCACGATCGCGACCACCGCTCGGGCGGCGAACGATCCCGACAGCGCGAGCCGGCGGCCGTGTTGCAGTCGGTCGAGCAGTGGGCCGATGAGCGGGGCAATCAGGGCGAACGGGGCGATCGTGATCAGCAGATACAGCGCGACCTTGCCCTTGGATTCCGCGGTCGCCGCGGAGAAGAACAGGGTGTTGGCCAGGGCCACGGCGATGGCCGCGTCGAGGGCGAAATTGGCCATCGTCGCGTAAACCAGTGCGGTGAGCCCGGATTCGCCGGCGCCGTCGGCCTGCGCCGCGCGCTGGAAGGTCCGAAAGCCCCGTTCGGTGAGCTCGACGCTGCGCATGGCGAACACGCGGGTGACCGTCATCTTGCGCGGAACCCGCCGGTGGACACCGGAATCGGCGTCGTCGGGCTGGGGCGGCGGGGTCTCGTGCAGCGGCCTCGTCGGTGGGGGCTGTGCGGGCGGTGGCTGGGTGGGTGCGGCGCGGTGCGGCGGGGTGTGATCCGAGGAGCCGCGGCGGGTCACGAACTCGGGCACGTCCGGGCCGGCCCCCCGGCGGGGCAGCGGCGGCAACGGGTCGGGTGCCGCGTCGGTGTGATCGCGCGCCGGAGTGTTGGGCGGGGGATAGCGATCGTAGCCGGGGTGCCGCGGGGTGAGCGGGGATTCCTCGCCGTCCCAGCGGCCTGGATCGGCGCCGGAGGGGTCACGGGAGGCAGGCATACCACCGATTCTCTCGCACCGCGCGCGAACCCGGTGCCAGGCCCGGATGTGATCCTGCCGCCGTGCTCACTCATGCCTCCGCCTCGCTGGCGCTCGGCTCCGGCACGAGCGAGCGGCTCAGCTGTGTCTATTTGGCCCTCCGCCTCGCCGGCGCTCGGCTCCGGCACGAGCGAGCGGCTCAGCTGTGTCTATTTGGCCCTCCGCCTCGCTGGCGCTCGGCTCCGGCACGAGCGAGCGGCTCAGCTGTGTCTATTTGGCGACGAACCGCACCTCGAACATGGTCGGCCAGTTCTTACCGGTGATCAGGAAGCGATCGGTGCCGGGCAGGTCGGCGATGCCGTTGAGGACATCGGTGCCTGCGCTCTGGGCGGGGGTGAGCAGCCCGGAGGCATCGATATCGCCCAGCACACGCCCGGAGTCCGGGTCGATGTGCAGGATGTGGTCGGTCGGCCACACATTGGCGTAGAGCGAGCCGTCCGGCGCGCATTCGAGCTCGTTGAGCTGGGCACTGTGGTGGCTGGTCAGCCGCACCGATCCGGTCGCGGCGAAACTGACCGGATCGCGGAAGGTCAGGGTGTCGGTGCCGTTGCTCATGACCAGCCGGCCGCTGCGCGTGCACAGGCCCCAGCCCTCGCCGCTGTAGTGCACGCGCCCGCGTTCGGCGAGGGTTTTCGGGTCCCGGGCGAAGGCCACCCCGCTCTTCCAGGTCAGCTCCCACAGGGTGTTCCCTGCCAGGGTGACGCCCTCGCCGAAGTACTGGGGGGCCAGCTCGATGCGGGCCAGCTGGGCGCCGGTGGTCTCCTCGACCGCACGCACGCCCGAGTGGCCCTCGAGACCGGTGCCCTCGTAGCGGATATTGCCGTCGATCTCCAGGCCCTCGGTAAAGGCCGTGCGGTCGTGTGGCCGGGTTGCCAGCACCTGCACCCGCAGCTGCGGCGTATTGTCGGGGTCGCCGGAGCTGTCGCAGCCGGTGGTTCCGGGCAGCACCGCTGCCAGCAGGATCAGTCCTATCGCGGCCAACGCACGAGGGTTGCGCTTCATACGGCAAAATGTAGGACGTGATGGCAGTTTCTGTTTCGGAGCCCGGCGTGCGACCGATCCTCGCGGAGGCGGTCGACTTGGCCCGTCGCGCGCTCCGGGAGCTGCAGCCGGATGGCGTCGGCGAGCATCTGGGGGTGACCGCCGAGAACGAATGCGCGGCCACCCATCATTTCGCGGCGACCCTGAGCGGGTATCGCGGCTGGCAGTGGGCGGTCGTAGTGGCGGCCCCGCCGGAGGCAGACCGGGCGACGGTCAGCGAGTCGGCGCTGTTGCCGGGGCCTGATGCCCTGGTGACGCCCGAGTTCGTGCCGTGGGATCAGCGAGTGCGGCCGGGCGATTTGGCGCCCGGCGACCTGCTGGCGCCGCAGCCGAACGATGCCCGCCTGGTCCCCGGCTATCTGGTGACCGGGGATCCGGTCGTCGACGAGATCGTCGAGGAACTCGGTCTGGGTCGTCCGCAGGTGCTCAGCCGCGAGGGCCGCGAGGAGGCCGCCGAGCGCTGGTTCGCCGGGTACGGTCCGGAGACCGAGATGGCCCGCGCCGCACCCTCGACCTGCCGGCTCTGCGGCTTCTTCGTGCCGCTGGCCGGTTCGTTGCGCGCGGCCTACGGCGTCTGCGCCAATGCGATGGGCGCCGACGGTCATGTCGTGCATGCCGAATACGGCTGCGGCGCACATTCGGATACCGAACTCCCCACCGGCGGCGGCTCGCCGCTGTACGAGGCATACGACGACGCCGCCGTCGAGCTGATCGCCCCCGAGGAGCTGGGTCGGCCGCAGGTCGCGGACGCCGAATCCGGTGCCGCAGAGCTCGAGTCCGGTGCCGAGACCACAACGGGATCGCCGATTGCCGAGGTGGCGACGGGGTTCGCCGAGCGGGAATCGGCTGTCGCCGAGTCGGAGTCCTCGGCGCGGGTGATCCGGGGCGTGGAGTCGGCCGCCGCCTCCATGCGCCAGGCGGCCCACATCGGCAGGCAGAAGTCCGAATTCGTGAACGCGTTCGCCGAGACCGCGATCGACCCGGCCGAATCCGCCGTGCGTGCCGCCGGTTCGCCCGCCGCGGAGTCCGACGCGGCCGATGCGGGCGCGGGCGTGAACGCCACCTCGGCGGCTTCGGCCTCCGAGACCGCGGTCGGACCGGCCGAGTCGAGCAGTGCGGCCGAATATCACGATGCCTGGTCGGTGTCGGCGGTACGGGTGCGACAGGCGCCCGATGGGGCGTCCGGGGCATCGGAGCAGAGCTGAACGACTTCGGGACGATGAAGGATCCGTTCGGGACGGCGGCGCTGCGGGCGGGCGTGCTCGATGCCTGGCGTGGTTCGCCGACGCGGCTGCGCGAGGATGCCGCCACCGAGGCCGATCTGGTGCGCGCCGGATATCGCGACCGGCTGCTGACCGAGCTGGCGCAGAACGCGGCCGATGCCGCGGCCAGGGCCGGGACGCCGGGGCGGCTCGCGGTATGGTTCGACGGTCCGGCCCTGCACATTGCGAATACCGGTGTGCCGCTGGATATCTCGGGTGTGCATGCGCTGACGGCGCTGCGGGCCTCGGCGAAATCGGGCGCGAATTCGACCGTCGGCCGGTTCGGGGTCGGATTCACCGCGGTGCTCGCCGTTGGTGACGAGGTCGAATTCCGTTCCGCCACGGGATCGCTGCGGTTCTCACGGGCGGAGACCTGGGAAGAGCTGCGCCGCAATGACATCGCCATACCGGACGAGCCCGGCTTCGCCGCCCCCGCGCTGCGGCTTGTGTGGCCGATCGAGACCGCACCGGCGGCCGGATTCGACAGCGAGATCGTGGTGCGCCTGCGCGCGGATGTCGACGCCGCGGCACTGGCGGCCGCGCTGCGCGCCGAGGCCGCCGATCTGCTGCTGGAACTTACTGCGCTGCAATCGATTCGCATCGACGATATCGAAACTTACAGCGAAATAAAGGATCTGGGCAACGGTCTGGAGGAACTGCGGCTGTCCGGTTCGGGAATCGGTGACCGGATCTGGTGGCAGTTCACCACGGCCCGCGCCCGCTGGCTGCTCCCGATCTCCGACGGCCGCCCGATCGCCGCCGGGCACGACGTGCTGCGCGCCCCGACCCGCTCCGACGAGGAGCTCTCGTTGCCCGCGCTGCTCATCGCCGATATCGCGATGCAGCCCGACCGCCGCCGCCTGCTGCCCGGTGCCCGCGCGACCGAATTGGCGGCCGGTTATGCCGATTTCGCCCGTGCCCTGCCGCCCCGCGACCGCCTGGTCCTGGTCCCCACGCCCGGCTTCGCCCGCAGTGAGACCGACGCCCTGCTACGCGAGGCCCTGATCGCGGAACTCCGCGCCTCGCCCTGGCTTCCGGTGGTCGTGGTGGATCCGGGTGCGCCCGTGGTGTTCCCCGCCGTCGTGCAGGACGTGGCCGCTCCCCGGCGGGCTAGTGTATTCGATGGTGTGACAAGGGAATTGGCCGAGATCCTGGTGGATTTGGTTGGCCCCCTGGTGATCCCAGAGCTCTCAGGCCGCGCGGTTCCCGACCCGCTCGCGGTGCTGGACGTGCATCGTATCGGCCTGGCGCGGATCGCCGAGCTGTCCTCGAGCCTGGAACGTCCGCTGCAGTGGTGGTATTCGCTGTACGACGCGCTCGAGCCGTTCGTCGTCAATCCGCTGGCCGCGGAGGAGCTGGGTGCGCTTGCGGTGCCGCTGGCCGACGGTCGCCTGGTCACCGGGCCACGCACGGTGGTGCTGGGCGACGAGCTGGAGCTCGCGGAATGGGAGGCCGGGCAGTCGCTACCGGTGCACTGGGCCCGCTTGGTGCACCCCGAGGCCGCGCATACGCTGCTGACCCGGCTGGGGGCACGCCAGGCCACGGTCGAGGATCTGCTGAGTGATCCGGCGCTGCAGGCGATGCTGGAGGACGATCCGGCCGATCCCGATACCGTCGACGCGGTGCTGCGCCTGGCCGGGAAACTGCCCGGTTCGGCCGCCGCACTGCCGTCCTGGCTGGGTCTGCTCGAATTGCCGGACGAGACCGGCGAATTGACGCCCGCGGACGAACTGTTGCTGCCCGGCGCCCCGCTGGCCGGGGTGCTGGCGCCCGATTCCCCGTTCGGCACGCTGGATGCTGCGATGGTGGATCGCCACGGCGAGCACGCATTACGTGCGGTCGGCGTCGGCTGGGGCTTTTCCGTTGTCGCCGAAAGCGATCCGACCGGCCCCGATCATCACCTCGATGACGAGGAGAGCTGGTGGGAGACCCTGCGGGAGGATCCGCCGGAGCTGGCCGCCGTGCGCGATCTGGATCTGGTCGCCGAGACCGCCTGGCCCGAGGCGTTGCGACTGCTGCTGTCGCAGCCGCAGACTCGCCGCCAGCTCGCCGACCGCGACGGCTACACCGCGTGGTGGCTGCGGCGGCACGCCCGCCTCGACGGCACCCCGCTGGGCTTATTCCGCGCCCCCTCCGACCCGGTGTTCGCCGGCCTGCTCCCCGCGCCGTCCGGCCTCGATCCCGCCGACGTGGGTGCCCTGCGTGCGGTGCTGGCCGATCCGGACACGATCACCCAGGAGTTGGCCGCGGCCCTGCTCGACGCGCTGGCCGATCCGTCGAAAACCCCGTCGCCGGGGGTGGTTTCGGAGGCTCATCGCCGGCTCGCGGCGGCGCTGGACCGGCTCGACCTCGATGCGCTGGGCCTGCCCGAGCGGGTGCGCGCGCTCTCGGGCGCGGTGATCGACCCCGCCGAGGCCCTGGTCCTCGACGAACCCTGTTATGGCCTGGCGCTGCCGCCGGATCGCCTGGTGGCCGGCGATCGCGCCACGGCGCGGGCCCTGGCGACCCTGCTGGACCTGCCGCTGGTCTCCGAGGCCGTCTCCGCCGAGGTGATCGGCGCGGGCCGCGAGAGCACCTGGGCGGCGGAACCGCTCGGGGTGCTGTTGCGCCTGCAGTTCGCGCTGCCGGACCTCGAGGGCAGGCTGGTCCTGCACGACCGGCTGCGGGTACATCTGCGCGGCGCCTACGAGGCCACCGCGGAGGTGTTGTGGTGGCGCCGGGACGACGCCACTCACGTTCAGTCGCAACCTATTTCGCGTACGTCATAATCATCTCGGCGAGCACGTCCAGCTGCGATCGCACGGCCTCGCTGTCGTTGTCGACCAGCCAGCGCAGCACGATGCCGTCGATAACCGACAGGGTGAACCGGCTCAGCGTCCCCACCGGTACTCGCCACTCGGTGCCGGTGGCATCGCGGCCGTGCTCGAGGATATCGGCGACGGTGGAGTCGTTGAATGTGTACTGCTCGCGCGCGATGGCGAGTTTCGCCGGGGTTTGTTCGCTTTCCCGCAGTGCGTAGGTCGTGGTTTCGTAGGTGAGCAGCTGGCGTTCTGGAGTGGCCTCGATGTTGAGCCACATCAGTTCCAGACTTGCCCGTACGAGATTTTGAAGTGATTCTTTTCCACTTCCGACGCCCTGCCAGACCGTTTCGTTGGTCTCGACAGAATCGCGTAATTCCATCGATAACGCCTTGACCAGTTCGGTCATCAGCGCATCCTTGTTTTCGAAACAGTAATGCACCACACCGAGCGAAACACCTGCGGCTTGAGCCACATCGCGGGTGGTTACCCCGGCCACGCCCTTCTTTTCAGCCAGACCGATAGCTGCCTCGATAAGGTGGGCTCTGCGTTCTTCGACGCTCAATCGGGAGGACACCCAACGCAGTTAAGCGGCAATGAAGCGATCAGTCAATTCCCGCCCCGTAAAAGTCGTACGGACGACCGACCAGTACTGTACCTTTTCGGCCTCCGCTACGCCTCGGCGGCCGGAACCCCGGCCCGCTACAGCCCTTTCTGGGCGCCCTTGTCTCCCCGCCGCGACCCGCGGCGCTGAATCATGAAGATGGTGTAGCCGAGCAATCCGACCGCCAGCCCCATAAGGCAGATCGGCCGCGCGTCGGCCCAGCCGTGATTCAGCCAGACCACCACCGTCGCGATCGCCCACAGCACGCTGCCTATCGCCAGCACCGGCCGCGGATCGGTCAGGCGTGGGGGAATCTCGGGCACAGTAGGGGGCACGACGTCAACGATACCGTCGCGAACGAACATCCCGCGCCGGGCGTGTCCCGTATCGTTTGCCTCTGTGACAACGGCTTCCGACATACGCGCCCTCGCCGCCGAGCTGTCCCTGGCAGTGGTCCGGCTGACGCGGCACCTGCGGGGGCGCCGCGTCGATGCCCAGATTTCACTGACACAGCTGTCGGCGCTGGCGACGCTCGCCCGCGACGGCTCCATGACGCCGGGCGCGCTGGCGGCGAGGGAGCGGGTGCAGCCGCCCTCGATGACGCGCGTGATCGCGTCCCTGTCCGAGCAGCACCTGGTCAACCGCAATCCACACCCCACCGACGGGCGACAGGTCATCGTCTCGCTGTCCGAATCCGGGCGCGCGCTGATGGAGGACGAGGCCAACGCCCGCGAGGCGTGGATGACCGAGCAACTGTCCGGCCTGACCGCCGATCAGCTCGCGGTGCTGCGCCAGGCGGTCGCGATTATGAAACAGATTGTGGACGAATCCGAATAGCACCGCAGCGAAATATCAGCGGCCGAAAACCCGCTCGCTCGGCACGATTTCGCGGCCCAGGGGCATCAGGGAGACGGGGACTAGCTTCAGGTTGGCCCAGCCGCATAGGCACGGCCCGATGATCGAGACCTACCGGCCGAAGTAACTGTCGCTCGGCACGATTTCGCGGCCCAGGGGCATCAGGGAGACGGGGACTAGCTTCAGGTTGGCCCATCCGAACGGTATACCGATGATCGAGACGAACAGCGGAATGCTGGTGAGCAGATGGCCTAGCGCCAGCCACCAGCCGGCCACCACGAACCAGATGACATTCCCGACCGCCGAGGGCGCGCCCGCCCCCGGCCGCGCCACAACCTCCCGCCCGAAAGGCCACAGCACGTACGCGGCGATCCGGAACGACGCAATGCCGAACGGAATGGTGACGATCAGCACGCAGCAGATGGCCCCGGCCAGCAGATAGCCCAGCGCCATCCAGAACCCGGCCAGCACGAGCCACACCACATTCAATACGAACCGAATCAAGCTCACTGCACCAGCATGCCAGGCGATCACTTCCCGGTGCATCGGGGGAAACCCTCATGTGCACCCTCAGAAGAACCAGCCGAGGACGGGGTCCCGGTCGCTGCCGAAGGCGGTATCTAGGGCGTGCAGTCCGGCGGCGTCCTTGGCCCGGATGCGCCCGGCCGCGGTGAATGCCCGGGCGCGGTGGGCGCCGAGATACAGCGCCGCGAGCACATCGGTGCCGAGCTCGATATCGGCGGGGAGGGTGGTCGGTGCGCATTCGGCCGCGCCGCCGCGAACCCGCAGCGCGAAGGTGCCTCCCGCATTGCGGAACGGATCACACACCGCCACAACGGTATCCAGGTCTTCCCGATAGGAGCGCGCGGTCAGCGCCGCGGGAATGTCCATGAGCCGCAACCAGAGTCCGTCGCCGCGTCCGACGGTGTGGACCAGCCGCGGGTCGGTGAACAGGTAGGGGAGCGGATCGTCGGGCGCGATGACCGCCTCGATCCGATCGAAGAGCTCCAGCGCGACCAGCGTCCGCCACAGCGCGGCATGTGCCTCCGGGGTCACCGCGCGTAGCTCCACCACCTCGATGGCGGTGCCGGATTCGCGGCGGTGACAGCGGTACAGCGCGTAACCGTCGGCGTGGGTGAGTGCGAACAGCTCGCTGCCCCCGCCGCGCGTACGCGGATAGTCGCCGAACCGCAGGGCCCACGACTCCTGCGGCCGCGCCTGCGCACCGGGCTGCAGCCGCCGCCAGCGGTCGTACAGTGCCGGAATTTCCTGTCGTGCAAGGGATATCGTGGAAAGCTCGACCCCGCCCGGATCCGGCACGTCCGGCAGGAAGTGCGCGAACCGGCGATCGAATCGGATGCGATGTTCGACGATCGCCGGGCCGTACCCGAACCGCCCGTAGATTCCGCCCTGGCTGGCGGTGAAGACGGTCAGCGGCAGCCCGTCGGCCTCGGTGCGCCGGTGCTGTTCGGTGTACATGGTGCGCAGGATGCCCCGGCGCCGATGTGTCGGCGCCACAGCGACACTCGCGAGCGAGGCCACCTCGATCGCGCGCCCGCCCGGCACCGTCAGCGTCTGGCGGCGCGAGAAGGTGCTGCCGACGAGTCGGTCGCCGTCGTGCGCGAGGATCGAATCCTCCAGCCGGAACAGGTCGAAATCCCGCTCGGCCTCGCCCGGATCGCTGGATGCGCCGAAGCAGGTGTACACCAGCAGCCGAACCGCGTCCGCATCGGCCGCGGTACCGGAGCGCAGAGTGATGCCCGACATCGATGTCATGCGTGCACCATTGCACGCATCGGCACGACTCCGCACCCCGATATCTTCGTGCCCCCTCGTTGGCGAACCCGGCCCGACCTGTCATCCCCTCCGAGACAGGTCGGGCCGGTGTTACCGAATGCGAGGCCCGGTGGCCTCGCACCGACTACGATGCCGCCACCCGCTGGGCATGCGCTTAACAAGACCTTGCAGTCGCAAGGCCCGGGGAATGGGGAATAGGAGCGCCGGCTATTTCTTCCGGCGTCGCCACAGCCGCCGATAGCGGGAGTTCGTCCGATCGATCCGCGGATCCTCGGACACCTCGTACCGCTTGACGTACTCGCTCAGGAACCCCTGCACGGTCGCGGTGGCGGGAATCGCCAGCAGCGCCCCGACCGCACCCAGCAGCGCCCCGCCGGCCAGCACCGCCAGCAGCGCGACCGCGGCGTTCACATCGACGGTGCGCGCGGTGATTCGCGGTTGCAGCAGATAGTCCTGGAACCACTGGTAGACGATCGCGAACGCGATCACCCACAGCGCGTCGATCGGCCGGATGGTGAGCGCCACCAGAACGGGCAGGGTGCCCGCGATATAGGTGCCGATGGTCGGGATGAACGAGGCGACCACGCCGAACCACACACCCAGCGCCAGGGCGTTGGGCAGCCCGAGGATTGCCAGGAACACCCAGTGCGCCAGCGCCGAGATCACCGCGAGCAGCGCCCGCGAATACAGGTATCCACCGGTCTTGGCGATGGCGATATCCCACGCCCGCAGCACCTCGTTCTGCCGGGGTGGTGGCAGCAGTGAGCAGACCGTGCGCCGCAGCTTGGGTCCGTCCGCGGTCAGATAGATGCTGAACAGCGCCATGGTGAGCACCTGGGCCAGCCCGCCCAGCACGGTGCTCGACAGCCCCCAGGCATTGTTCGCGGCGGTCTGGGCGTAGTTGTTCAGGGCGTTGGAGTCGTGCAGCAGCCGATCACGCAGTTGATCGACCGTGAAATGTTGATGGAACCGATGATTGGTCCAGTCGACGAGCTGGTTGATCAGCCCCGGCAGCTCGTGCAGCAGGTTGGTCACCGTCTCCACCAGCAGCGTGATCAGCGCCGCGAGAAACCCTGCGACACCGGCGAACAGCAGCACGAACACCGCGGCGGTGGCGAGGCCGCGATGCACCCCGTGCGCGGCCAGCACGTTCACCGCCGGCTCGGTGGCCAGGGAGACGAAGAAGGCGACCATCATGATGGTGAAGATCCCGAGCAGCTTGTGCCCGGCCCAATCGATGATCTGGTAGGCCCCCAGCAGCGCGAAGGCCAGAATCATCGCCCGCGGCAGCCACCCCGGCATCCGATGACCGCTGTTGGCCGCGTCCTGCGGCGGCTGCGCGGCTTCCGGCGTCTGCCCATCGCCTGACTCATCCGGATTCTCAGCCACTTTCTCAGTCTGCCCGCAAAGACGTGGTTTACACGTCTGCGACCCGCCTCGACGGGGCGGCGGGTGCACCGGTGTGTCGCCTCAGGCGAGCGGGTGCCCACCCACGTTCTGAAGGTCGAAGACGGCGTGATTGTCCGGGGCGTCGAGTCCCAGCTGCACCGACGCGCGCAGGAATTCCGTGGCGACGGGATTCAGGGCGGGATCGGCATGGTTGATCGCCGTGGTCAGCCGGATGCTGCGATACAGCAGCCCGGGATCGCGACTCGCGCAGTCCCATTCGGCCGCATCCTCCTCGATTCGCTGCCGCCAGAACAGCATCGAGCGGTTCTCCGCGATCCAGCCGCGCAACCGATCCCAGCGCAGCAGCGCGTCGTGAATCAGGCTGGCGTGCCTGGGTTCCAGGCGGATCAACCGGGCGCGGACCAGACGTTCAACAAGCACGGGCCCGGTGGCGGAGCGGTCGGCGATGCGTCGCAGCTCGGCCAGGGGAGCGCGCCGGGGCAGCACGCCGTCGCGGTGGACGGTGATCAGGGTCAGCAGGAGCTGTTGGGCGTCGAACTGCTCGGCCGGGGACAACGTCCCCCACACCTGTTCGGCCCGTGCGCAATACCCGCTGGTCTTCGGAAAGGCCGCCCGCGCCCGGGCCGCAGGTGCCACCGCCGGTGCGGTGCGGGCCGCGGCCCACAGCATTCGCCAGGCCCGCAGATTCACTGTCTCGCTGGGTGTTCCGGCCCGCCGCCGCGCCCGCGCCCCCAGGACCTGCAGCACCGGCTGTAGTGACTCGAACCGCGCGGGCACATTGCGCCCGTTGATCCAATCGCTGATCCGCTGCGCCGAGGCCGGCGCGGGCTGTCCGCCCGCCGTGGCGCGCTGCTGCGCCAGCATCGCGACATTGCGTAACGACGGACCACCCGCCGCACGGTGCAGTGCGGACAGGCGTCGGGTGAATTCGATGCGTGCCGACCCCCCGTGGTCTATGTCGTGAACGGTGCCAGATTTTACCTGTTGCATGTGGGCCCCCGAACGGCTTCATGGCCCACCCCCTTTTCGGGCGAGCGGACCGTTGAATGTCTTCGAGAAATTAGACGTATCCGGCGCCGCTCTGGTTCCCAGCCAGGGCGAAACAAGACACCCGCCTCCGGCAATCCGGAGGCGGGTGTCTTGTTGTCGTGCGGTCAGCGACCGTTGATCTCGGTGAAGTCGCGCTCGCCGTAGCCGGTGTAGATCTGGCGCGGGCGGCCGATCTTCAAAGGCTCGCTCTGCATTTCGCGCCAGTGGGCGATCCAGCCGGGGAGGCGGCCCATGGCGAACAGGACGGTGAACATGCGGGTGGGGAAGCCCATCGCGCGGTAGATGACGCCGGTGTAGAAGTCGACGTTCGGGTAGAGGCGGCGCTCGACGAAGTAGTCGTCGGTGAGGGCGGCGTCCTCGAGGGCCTTGGCGATATCGAGCAGCGGATCCTGGACACCGAGCTTGGCCAGGATCGAGTCCGCGGTCTTCTTCACGATGGTGGCGCGCGGGTCGTAGTTGCGGTAGACGCGGTGCCCGAAGCCCATCAGCTTCACGCCGTCTTCCTTGTCCTTGACCCTGCGCACGAAGTCCTTGACGTCACCGCCGGAATCCTTGATTCCGTCGAGCATTTCGAGCACGGCCTGGTTGGCGCCGCCGTGCAGCGGGCCCCACAGCGCGTTGATGCCGCCGGACACCGAGGTGAACAGGTTGGCATCGGACGAGCCGACCAGGCGCACGGTGGAGGTGGAGCAGTTCTGCTCGTGGTCCGCGTGCAGGATCAGCAGCATGTCCAGCGCGGCAGCCACATCCGGATCGACCTCGTAGGGCTCGGCGGGGAAGCCGAAGGTCATCCGCAGGAAGTTCTCCACCAGCGACAGCGAGTTGTCCGGATACAGGAACGGCTGTCCGACCGACTTCTTGTAAGCGTAGGCCGCGATGGTCGGCAGCTTGGCCAGCAGCCGGATCGTGGACAGCTCGACCTGTTCGGGATCGCGCGGATCCAGCGAATCCTGGTAGTAGGCGGACAGCGCGTTCACCGCACTGGACAGCACCGGCATCGGGTGCGCGTTGCGCGGGAAACCGTCGAAGAACCGCTTGAGATCCTCGTGCAGCAGGGTGTGCCGGCGGATCCGGTCGGTGAAGTCCTCGAGCTGGGCCGTGGTCGGCAGCTCACCGTAGATGAGCAGGTAGCTGACCTCGATGAAATTCGAGCTGGCCGCGAGCTGCTCGATCGGGTAGCCGCGGTAGCGCAGGATCCCGGCCTCGCCGTCGATATAGGTGATGGCCGACTTGGTCGGTGCGGTATTGGTGAAGCCGGGGTCGTAGGTGACGTACCCGGTGCTGGCGAGCAGCTTTCCGAGGTCGATCCCGTCGTTGCCCTCGACGGCTTTGGCGATTGTCATCGGATAATCGCCGCCCGGGTAGGACAGTACCGGCTTGGCGTCGTCGTCGACGTTGATGATGTTCTCAGCGGGCACGGAAGGATCCCTCTCAGGCTAGAACCGGTAGGCATCGGGCACGGTCGGCGTCCGATGCGCTCGCCGTCAACGCTAGTCGCTGGCCGTGGCGGCGATTCGTGAGGGTCGCGTTAACTACCTCACGGTCACCGGCGTTCGAGGTGAGGTCGAACGGGTTTGCATGGTATGTGCCGTTCGCCCTCAACCGGCCGGGATTTCGGCATGTACGCGGCCCACGCGGTAGCGCACGAAGGCGGGGAAGGCCACCACCGCGATCACCATTCCGGCCACCACGAGCACCCCGCCGCCGGCGGCCGCGACCGCGGTGCCCATCGCCGCCGCGGCGAAACCGTGGGCAACATCACCCAGGCGCGGCCCGCCGGCAACGACCACGATGTACACGCCCTGCAGCCGGCCGCGCATCTCGTCGGTCGCCACCTGCTGCAGCATGGTGGTGCGCAACGCCGCGGAGAACATGTCGACCGCGCCGCCGAAGGCCAGGCAGACCACCGCGATCCACAGCCCGGCATGGACCCCTAAGCCGTGGCCGGTCGCGCCCACGGCCACGCCGAAGCCGACCATCGCCGCACCCCACAGCGCGATACACACCACGACCGCGCGGCCCTGTCGTTGCACGTGCGTCAGCCAGCCCGAGCAGATTCCGCCCGCGACCGCGCCCACGGACAGCGAGGCGAACAGCAGGCCGAGGGCGCGCCCGCCGGTGATCGGATCGCCGAAGGTCTCGTGCGCCAGTTCCGGGAACAGCGCGCGCGGCATGCCGAACACCATGGCGACGATGTCGACCGCGAAGGAGGCCAGCAGGATCCGCTGGGTGGCCAGATATGCGAATCCGTCGGCGACGGCGCGCAATCCGGCCCGTCGCGTTTCGCCGGTCGGCGGCACCGCGGGCAGCCGCCACACCGCCCACAGCGTCGCCAGCAGCAACACCGAATCGATCAGGTAGAGCGTGGCCAGCCCGGTCACCGGGATCAGGATGCCCGCCAGCACGGGCCCCGCGATCGCGCCGAACTGCATCACCGTCGAGTTCAGCGAGTTGGCCGCGGGCAGCAGATGGCCGGGCAGCAGGCGCGGATAGATGGCGCTGCGGGTGGGCTGATTCACCGCGAAGAACGCCTGCTGCAGCGAGAACAGGCCCAGCACGACCCAGACGCTGTGCACCCCGGCCGCGGCCTGCGCCCAGAAGGCCACCGAGGTCAACCCGGTGCCGGCACTGGTGATCAGCAGCAGCTTGCGGCGGTCCATCACATCGGCCAGCGCCCCGCCCCACAGGCCGAACACGATCAGCGGGACCAGGCCGAACAGGCCCGCGAGCCCGACGTATCCGGAGCTGTGGGTGATCTGGAAGATCTGCTGCGGCACCGCGACCACGGACAGCTGCGCGCCGATCACGGTGACGATATTGCTCGTCCACAGGCGACGGAAGTCGACGGTGCGGAGCGGGGTGATGTCGGCGAGCAGCTTCACTGGCGGGTCATTAACGGTTTCGAGAGGGGCACGATCACCTATTTTGGGTGATTCATCCCATGACTACAACTTCCGCTGTCGCATCATGGCAAGCACGCTGTGTCCATGGTGCGCTCCGCTCACGGCTGCAGGCGCTGCACCGCGCCCGCCGCCTCGGGGTTCGCCGCGTCCACCGTCACCCGGATGCGGTTGTGCATCCGGCTGCGCCGGCCCTGCCAGAACTCGACCGTCTCCGGGCGCAGCTGGTACCCACCCCAGTTCGCGGGGACCGGCAGCTGTTCGACATCGGCGAAGCGGGCCGTCACATCCTCCAGCGCCCGGTCCAGGTCGGCGCGCGAGGCGACCGGCCGCGACTGCTGCGACGCCCAGGCGCCGAGCTGGGAGGTGCGCGGGCGCGCACGCCAGTACACCGCGGTGATCTCGGGGGCGACCTGCCGCACCGGGCCGCGCAGCGTCACCTGCCGTTCCAGCGCCGGCCAGGCGAAGGTGATCGACGCGTACGGGACCGCGGTGAGGTGGTCGCCCTTGGCGGAATCGTAATTCGTGTAAAAAGTCACACCCGCGCTCGAGAGTCCTTTGCACAGCACCGTTCGCGAGGCGGGCCGCGGCCCGGCGTCGGTCATCTCCACGGTGGCCAGCACCATTGCATTCGGTTCGGCGATACGGGCGCGAGTGGCCTGTTCGATCCAATTGCGCAGCAATGGTTCCCAGCCTCCGGCCAGCCAGGATTCGTCCAGGTCCGGGTCGCCGCCGTATTCGGCGCGCATGGCCGCAATATCCATTTCCGCGCGCATCGCGGGATCGATATCGGCGTGCACCCCGGACACCACGGAACCGGGCGAATTCTGCTCCTCGCGCATGGACCAGACGTTACTCCCCAGTAGGGGAGGGACTAAGGTTCTTATCGATCGACGCGCGGCACTATGCCGGGCACCCCCCGCGTCGCATTGAAAACAGCGTGGCCGCCCACAGATCGTGCGGCCCGATTTGCAAGGAGAGTCATCGCATGACTACCAGCGCCGCGGCAACCGCCGGCCCCGCAATACCCCCCGATTTCGTCAGCGGCCTGGAAGGCGTGGTGGCCTTCACCACCGATATCGCCGAACCCGATAAGAACGGCGGCTCGCTGCGGTATCGCGGCGTGGATATCGAGGACCTGGTTACCAACCGGGTCACCTTCGGCGATGTGTGGGCGCTGCTGGTCGACGGCGAGTTCGGGCACGGGCTGCCCCCGGCCGAACCGTTCCCGCTGCCGATCCACACCGGCGATGTCCGGGTCGATGTGCAGGCCGGTCTGGCCATGCTTGCCCCGATCTGGGGCTACCAGCCGCTGCTGGATATCGACGACGCGACCGCCCGGGAAAATCTGGCGCGCGCCTCGGTGATGGCGCTGTCCTATGTCGCGCAGTCCGCGCGCGGGATCTACCAGCCGGCCGTGCCGCAGCGGCAGATCGACGAATGCACCACGGTCACCGAGCGCTTCATGACCCGCTGGAAGGGTGATCCGGACCCGCGGCACACCGAGGCCATCGACGCCTACTGGGTGTCCGCGGCCGAGCACGGCATGAACGCCTCCACCTTCACCGCCCGCGTCATCGCCTCCACCGGCGCCGACGTGGCCGCCTCGCTGTCGGGTGCGATCGGTGCGATGTCGGGCCCGCTGCACGGCGGCGCCCCCGCGCGCGTGCTGCCGATGATCGAGGTGGTCGAAAAGTCCGGCGACGCGCGCGCCCTGGTCAAGGGCATCCTGGACCGCAAGGAGAAGCTGATGGGCTTCGGCCACCGGGTCTACCGGGCCGAGGACCCCCGCGCCCGCGTGCTGCGCGCCACCGCCAAGCGCCTCAACGCCCCGCGCTACGAGGTCGCCGCCGCCCTGGAGCAGGCCGCCCTGGCCGAACTCCGCGAGCGTCGCCCGGACCGCGCCATCGAGACCAATGTCGAGTTCTGGGCCGCGGTCATCCTCGATTTCGCCGAGGTCCCCGCCCACATGATGCCCGCCATGTTCACCTGCGGCCGCACCGCCGGCTGGTGCGCGCACATCCTGGAGCAGAAGCAGCTGGGCAAGCTCGTCCGCCCGGCCGCGATCTACACCGGGCCCGCGCCGCGCAGCCCCGAGTCGGTCGTGGGCTGGGCCAATATCGCCGGGTGGTCGCGATCGCCAAGCGTGCGGGGGTGAACACTCCGGCGATCTATCGGCGCTGGCCGACCCGCCACGCGCTGGTGGAGGAGGCGATCCACGGTCCGGGCGGCCACCGGCCACCCGATCCGACCGGCGATCTGCGGGCCGATCTGCGGACGTGGGTGCGGATCTTCCTGGCGCGCGCCGCCAGTCCCGCCGCGCGGGCCGGTGTTCCGGGGCTGCTCGCCGATTCCCAGACCGAGGAGGCCCGCCACCGGCTGCTTGCGATCGGCGCCCCGGTGCGTCAGGCATTTGCCGAACTGCTCGCCGGTGCGGTGGATGCCGGGCAGATACCGCCGGGCGCAGATCCGGAGATGCTTTTCGAAATTCTGTCCGGGACGACGACGTTCCATGCGCTGGCCCGCCGGGCCGCCGACGCGGACGCGGAAGCGTTCGTGGCCGCGTTGGCCGACGCGATGTACGTCATGGCATCCAGTGGTGGTCCGCGAAGCGGGTCATCTGCCCCACGTCGACGAGTTCGTTCGCTGAGTTGAACAGCAGCGTGGGTGGGTCGCCCGCGGACACGTGGGTGCGGGGAGAGGCGTCGGCGGAGCAGGCGGGAAGGCCTGGGACACAGCCGAGATAGCCCACCGAGATAGCCCACCGAGATGGCCGTTGCCTCGGCCGCGTCTTTCACCGTGCCCTGGATCGTCAGATCGTAGGGGCCCGACCATTCGACGACGGCTTTCAGCGGCTCGTGGGACGCGGTCGCGGCCATCATGATCAGGTTGGCGCCAGCGGAGGTCCCCAGACCGCCGGCGTGCTCGCGACCTACTATAACACTAGTGGCATAGTGTCACTAGGTGTGGAGGTCTCGCAGCCCGGCGGTTGCGGCATGGTTCCGCATTCCACGATCCGAAAGGGGACCGCCCGTGAAGGCGATCATGGTGATGTTCGACAGCCTCAACCGGCGGCTGCTACCGCCCTACGGCGCAGACTGGACCCACGCGCCGAACTTCTCGCGCCTGGCGCAGCGGTCGGTCGCGTTCGACAACGCCTACGCGGGCTCGATGCCGTGCATGCCGGCGCGGCGCGAAATCCACACCGGCCGTTACAATTTCCTGCATCGCAGCTGGGGTCCGCTGGAGCCCTTCGACGACTCGATGCCCGAATTGCTCGGGCGCAACGGTGTTTACACCCACCTGGCCAGCGACCATCCGCATTACTGGGAGGACGGCGGCGCGACCTATCACGGCCGCTACAACACCTGGGAATTCTTCCGCGGGCAGGAGGGCGACGCCTGGAAGGGGCAGGTCGGCGACCCGGAGATCCCGGAGGATCTCAAGAAGCTGCGCTTCCCCAGCTACCGCCAGGACTGGGTCAACCGCCCGCACATGGCCACCGAGGACCGCCATCCGCAGACCCTGACCTTCGATGCCGGATTAGATTTCATCCAGACCAATGCGGCCGCGGACCAGTGGTTCGTGCAGATCGAGACCTTCGACCCGCACGAGCCGTTCTTCAGCCACAAGACCTATAAGGATCTCTACCCGCACGAGTACGACGGCCCGCACTTCGATTGGCCCGACTACAAGCGGGTTTCGGAGACCGCCGAGCAGGTGCAGCACGCCCGCTACGAGTACGCCGCGCTGCTGTCGATGTGCGACCACTCCCTCGGGCGGGTGCTCGACATGATGGACGAGCTGGAGCTGTGGGACGACACCATGCTCATCGTCAACACCGACCACGGCTTTCTGCTCGGCGAAAAGGGCTGGTGGGGCAAGGCCGTTCAGCCCTGGTACAACGAACTGGTCCACCTGCCGCTGTTCGTGTGGGATCCGCGCGTGCGGGCCGCCGGCGAACACCGCCAGGCCCTGGTGCAGACCATCGACCTGGCACCGACACTGCTGGACTACTTCGGTGTCGACCGTCCGGCCGATATGCAGGGTGCGCCCCTGCCGGTCGCCGACGATACCGCGATCCGCGAGGCCGGACTGTTCGGCGCCCATGGCGGACATGTCAACGTGACCGACGGGCGCTACGTCTACATGCGTGCACCGGTATCGCCGGATAACACACCGCTGCAGGAACATACGCTGATGCCCACGCATATGAGGGGCCGCTTCACCCCGCAGGAATTGGCGAACCTCGAACTGGCCGAACCCTTCGGCTTCACCAAAGGCGTTCGCACCCTGCGCATGAACGGCCGCACCCTGATCAGCCCGTATCGGCACGGCACGTTGCTGTTCGACCTCCAGGCCGATCCGGAACAGCTGAATCCGCTCGTCGATGACGAGGTCGAGATGCGCATGGCGACACTGCTTGTCGGGCTCATGCGCGCGAACGAGGCGCCGCCGACACAGTACGAGCGGTTGGGCCTGCCCGCGCAGGGGCCGGTGCAGGACAAGCATCTGCTGGTCGCCGCGCAGCGTGATCGGGCCGCGGCCACCGCGATTCCGCTGCCGGATCCCGATGACTTTCCCGCGGGCCGGTTCTCGCTCCGGACGTCCGTGCAGGCGCTGATCGCCGACCCGGTGGCCATGGAGGTGCTGCGCACGCACCTGCCCGGCATCGTCGATACCGAGATGCTGCAGTTCCTCGGCCCGATCGCGCTGATCGACTTCGCGGCCATAGCCTCCGATGTCGTGCCCGTCGCGGCGTTGCGCACGATCGCCGAGGAGCTCGCGAAAATCTAACCGGGCCGAAAGGTAGGTGGTGTCAGCCTGTTCCGTCCTAGTTTCTGGAAATCTGATTAGGTGAAACGACCTCCGGGACCGGAAAGTTCGATTGCAGCCGGCCGCTGCGCAGGTCCTTGCGGAGCTGTTCGAGACGTTCGATGTGCTGATCGATGTTTTGCATGCCCCAGCGGTGCAGTTGTTCGCCGACGGCGGTCGCCAGCGTGAGGTCGAACGGGAAGCCGGAACTCGAGGTGACGGTCCGGTCGCGGTCGCGGAAGCGGGCGACCTGGTCGCGCCGGGCGGCGAGCTCGATATCGATCAACCCCAGCAACTGGTCCGCGGTCATGAATCCGGCGAAGCTGAGCCGAGTCAGGAATTCGGGATCGGTGAATTGCGTCGGCGGGGCATAGGGACCGGTCAGCCAGTCGAGGAAGACCGTCATGCCCTCGGGTGTGACCCGATAGGTCTTGGCGTCCTGCGGCCCCGGGCGCGGATCTATCTCGAAGGCGATCCAGCCCTGCTCGGTCATCCTGCCCAGCGCCCGGTATACCTGGCTCATCTGGGTATTCGACCGCATGAAGCGCCCGTGGCTGTCGAAGAACTTCTTGAGGTCGTACCCGGTCGCCGGTCGGGTACCCAGGACGCCCAGCAGCAGCAGTTCGAGCTTCATCGGCGGCGACCTCTCGGCGACTGGGGGCTGGCGGAGCAGGGTTGACTACCTCACTATGACATTAGTGTCATAGTGAGTCAATCTACTCCGACGCCGGCGTGCCGGCCGGGCTGCGGCGGGCGTTCCGTCGGTCGGGTAGGCTCCTTATGACACTAGTGCCATAGGTTGTCGATCGGCTCCATCCCCATCGAACTCACGCCGGATGCCGCTGCTGCCCGGCTAGCGCGCGCAAGCTCACTCGAGGCCGGTGCGACGTCGTGGTCCCCCGAAGGAACGAACGCCTGCATGAACCATCACGTGGCAACCCCGGACGATTCGCCTCCGGTCGGCGCTCCGGCTCGTCCCCCCGACGATGCGGGTGCGGCCCGCAGGATGCGGCGGCTGTTCGCGACCGTGCCGTTCGCCAGTGCCTGCCCCCAGTGGGCCTACGGGTCCGTCTCATACTTCGCGGCGCTGCAGGTCCAGTCCTTCGACAGCGTCCACAAGGTCGAGAAGCTGGCCCTGGTCCATGCGGGGATCGCCATCGCCTCGATGGTCGCGCAGCCGATCATCGGCGTGCTGTCCGATCGCACGCGGACCCGGTTCGGCGCGCGGACCCCGTGGATGTTGGCCGGAGTACTCGTCGGCAGCCTCGGGCTGGTCGCCGCCGGGGTGTCGACCTCGGTCGCGATGCTGCTGCTGGCCGCGATCGTCGCCCATGTCGGCTTCAACGCCTTCGGCGGGCCGTTCTCGGCGATCCAGCCCGACCGTATCCCGCTGCCTCGGCGTGGCCGCTACTCCGCGCTGGCCGGTCTGGGCACCATCACCGCGGGCATTCTGGGACCGGCCGTCGGTTCTACGTTCGCCACCCGGATTCCGTTGGGGTACCTACTGGTCGCGGCCGTCACGTTGGTGGTTGTGACGATCTTCCTGGTGCTGAATCCGGATGCCGACAATCGCGGCGTCCCACGACCGGCATTCGCCTCCGCGGACTTTCTGAAGGCGTTCTGGGTCAACCCGATTCGTCATCCCGACTTCTTCTGGGTGTTCATGGGTCGCTTCCTGATCTGCGGCGGCTACTACATGATCATGACCTTCCAGCTCTACATCAGCGAGGACTACATCGGGCTGTCCGTGCACCAGGCCATCCATCTGACGCCGGTGCTGAGCATTGCGAGCCTGCCCGGCATGCTGCTCGCCATCGCCATCGCGGGCCCGCTGTCGGACCGCATCGGCCGGCGCAAACCGATCGTCCTGGTCGGCGGCCTGGTGATTGCCGCCTCGGCGCTGGTGCCGATCGCCTTCCCGACCGTCCCCGGTCTGATCGGCTCGATCGTCGTTCTCGCCATCGGTTTCGGTATCTTTCTCAGCGTCGATCAGGCTCTGGTCACCCAGGTGCTGCCCAACCCCGACAGTGCCGCCAAGGATCTGGGCATCATCAATATCGCCGCCACGCTGCCCAATGTGATCGCACCGATGACCGCCGCGGCGATCGTCACGGCCTTCGGCGGCTACGGTGCCCTGTATCCGGCCGTCGCGCTCGTCGCCGGTATCGGGGCGCTGGCGATCCTGCCGGTCCGGACGCGATGACCCGGCACGAGGACCTAGCGAGACCGCCGCAGTGGCGCCCGAGTAAGGAGGAAACCATGGAATCCCCGAGTTGCTGCCCGCCGCGTCGTGACACCCTGGCACCGGCCCCGCTCCCGCTGACCCGCGGCCAGGAGGCGGCATCGGAGCGTGACCACGTAGGGCTAGTGGACGGGCTCGATCGGCACAGCCCGGCGCGCGGCCTCGACGGGATGGTCTCGCTGCCCGGCGGGGAATTCTTGATGGGCAGCGAAGATCGCGACGGCTACCCCGCCGACGGCGAGGGGCCCGTGCGCGCCGTGCATCTCTCACCGTTCCTGATCGACGCCTGCGCGGTCACCAACGACGAATTCGCGGAATTCATCGCCGCCACCGGCTACCGCACCGATGCCGAACGAATCGGCTGGTCCTACGTCTTCGCCGGATTCGTCCCGGCTTCCCTGCGGCGCGACGCACCACGACCCGAGCGCACCCCCTGGTGGTGTGGGGTAAACGGCGCGACCTGGAACATGCCCGAGGGTCCCGGCAGCGAGATCGGCGACCGCGGCCGCCATCCGGTGGTGCACGTGTCCTGGACCGATGCGCACGCCTACAGCGCCTGGGCCGGGAAGCGCCTCCCCACCGAGGCCGAATGGGAGTACGCCGCCCGCGGCGGCCTGACCGGCGCCCGCTACCCCTGGGGCGACGAGCTCGACCCGGGCGGCGAGTACCGCTGCAATATCTGGCGCGGCACCTTCCCCGCGAAAAACACCGCCGCGGACGGCTACCGCGGCACGGCACCCGTGGATGCCTTCGCGCCCAACGGTTTCGGCCTGTACAACACGTGCGGCAACGTATGGGAATGGTCGGCGGACTGGTGGAGCACCACCCACCCGGCCCCGCCGCTGAACGACCCAACCGGCCCGAAGACGGGCAGCGACAAGGTAATTCGTGGCGGCTCACACCTATGCCACGACTCCTACTGCTTCCGCTATCGCATCGCGGCCCGCTCGGCCAGCAGCACCGACAACTCCAGCGGCCACACCGGCTTCCGCTGCGCGATGAGCCCGAGCTAGTGCGACTCGGGCCGCGATGTCGTCGCCGAGTACTCTCGTCGTTCCGGCATGTTCTTGTTCGGAATCTTCAGGTGCACGGTTGATCCCGGGCAAAAGCATGCCGGGATGACGGGCGACATCACGCCGCGATGCTCAGTAATTCATTCCTAGCGCGGCGCTTCGACTGTCACGGAAATCTCTGCGCTGGGGTCGTAGCCGATGCGCCAGGCCTTCACGAATATCCGGTCATCCGGTGCGGGAGTGAACGGTTCGGTGTATACCTGCCAGCCGCGGCCGTCCGCGATGACTCCGAGGAATTCGGCCATGGGGTCGGGGGTCGCGGTGGGGGCCGTCTCGTGGGTGGTCCAGCCGATGGAGGCTCCCGGTGTCGGGCAGTCCAGGTGCAGCTCGCCGTTTTTAGCGGTGGCGGTGGGGGTTTGGGTTTGGTGGGGTTGTCCGCCGGGGCGCCAGTCTTCGATCAGTTGGTCTTCCTCGATCAGGCCGAGGTCGCCCACGTCTTGTTGCCAGGCCGACAGGGCGGTGTCCAGTCGGTCGACCACCTCGGCATACTGCGGGTCCTGCGCCAGATTCACCTGTTCGTGCGGGTCCTCGACGATGTCGTACAGCTCTTCTTCGGGCTTGCGGGCCGCGATGAGGCTGCGCTGCAACGGCGTCAGGATGCTGCGTCGTTCGCCGCGGGCTAGCTGCGTGCCCTCCTGTACGGCCAGGGTGCGCATCTCGCTCCAGGTGCCGAGGTGGTCGGGGTAGTTGCAGTGCTGCATGGGGGAGCGGTCGGGGTGGTAGTTGCGGATGTAGCGGTACCGATCGTCGCGGACCGTCCGGGTGGTGTCCTCCTGCTCGTCCATGCGGTCGCGGCCGCCGAACGCGTAGGGGCGGGGCGGGGCCGGCGTGCCGTCTCCGGTCAGGAACGAGTGGCCCTGCATATGGTCGGGGACCGGTAGTCCGCACGTGGTGAGCGTGGTCGGCGCGAGATCCATCAGGCTGACCAGGTCGGTGCGGACGGTGCCGGGTGCGATCACCCCGGGCCAGCGGATGATCAGCGGCTCGTGCAGGCCCGACTCGTTGGCCCAGCGCTTGCCGCGGGGCATGCCGACCCCGTGATCGCTCCAGAAGACCACGATTGTCGACTCGGCCAGCCCGTCCTGCTCGAGTTCGCGCAGTATCTCGCCGACCGTGTAGTCCATCTCGGTGATCAGATCGGCATAGCGAGCCCAGGCTTGCCGGAACACCGCCGTGTCGGGGTGGTAGGGAGGGACGGGCGCCTGCTCCGGATCGTGGCGCTGCTCCGCGGTGACATGGGAGGTTCTGCCCTCGAAATCCGCGTCCGGTAGATAGATCTGCGACTCGTGGGTGATCAGCCCGTGGAATGCGGCGAAGAACGGGGTGTCCGCGCTGGGGCGGTTGCGCCAGTGCCCGGTGGCGCTGCAATCGTCGAAGACGGTCGGCGGGACGACCACCTGGAAGTCGGTATAGAAGTTGTTCGTCGTGTAATAGCCTGCCGCCCGGAAGTATTCGGGCAGCAGGCGCACCTGCGGCGGCGGTACCGCCTTCGTCCGCATGTGCATGGTGCCGATCGAGGTCGGATAGCAGCCGGTCATGATCGAGGAACGCGACGGCGCGCACACCGGCGCCGTCGCGAAGGCGTTGTCGAAACGCGCACCCTCGGCGGCCAGTTGATCGAGATTCGGGGTGTGCGCGAACTCCGCACCCGGCCAGATTCCGCTGTAGCAGCCCAGGTGGGGATTGATGTCGTGGGTGGAGATCCACAGCACATTCGGTTGCTTCACAGGTACCTGGTCTTTCGTGAGTGTCCACCTCCATGTGTACCAGCGAGCCGGTGCGTTCGTATCTTGCGCGGGGGCGGGTACCGTTCAGCCGCTGGGGGTTTCGGCGGTGATAAGGGATTGTTCGAGTTTGCGCAGCAGGGCGGCCAACTGCTGCTGCTCGCCGGGGGTGAGGCCGGCGAGCATGCGGATCTCGTTGGCGAAGTGGTCGGCCGCGGTCTGCTCGACGATCTCCTTCCCGGCGTCGGTGAGCCGGACGTAGACGACGCGGCGGTCGTCGGGGTCACGCTCGCGTTCGACCAGGCCGGCCACCTCGAGGCGGTCCACTCGCAGGCTGGCGCCGCCGGTGGTGACCAGCGCGGTCTCGGCGAGTTGGCCGGAGGTCATGCGATACGGCGGGCCCGAGCGCCGCAGCGTGGCCAGCACATCGAAGGCCGCCATGTTGATGCCGTGCTTGTCGAACAGGTCCGCCAGCAACGTCTGGTATCGCAGATAGCTGCGATGCATCCGGCCGAACACCTCCAGCGCGGAGACGTCCAGTGCCGGCCAGTGTTCGTTCCACTGGCTGACGATGTGATCCACCGCGTCGCGGTCCGGCGCCGATTTGCGCGTCACAGGTGTCTTCTCCACGATGTTCGTTTGCTGCCGAGGCTGTCTCGGATCCCGGGCTCGTGTCAGGCTACGCGACGACGGCGGCAGATCCGTCGCGTACCTGGGCGATTGCGTCGATCTCGACGGTTGCGCCGTAGGGCAGCCCGCTCACCTCGACGAACGTGCGGGCCGGGCGGGCCTGCGCGAACAGCCGCTCGAACTGCCGGTTGGCCTCCGTGCGCAGCGACAGGTCGGTGACGTAGTAGGTGAGCTTCACGATGTCGGCGAGGGTGCCGCCGACGGTCGCCAGGCGCTCGGTCATGCGCTCGACCGCGGCGTCGAGGGCCTCGTCGCGGCCGGATACCGGGACGTAATCGGCGTCGACGGACAGCGCGCCGGAGACGAATGCGAGCTCCCCGGCCAGGACGGCGGGACGGTAGGGATGCTGGGCGGACACCGTTGTCGACATGGGGATCTCCTCGAAGCGAAAAGCGTGGGCGAGCGGTCATCGAAAAAAACTTAGCGCTAAGGTAGTTCAGGATATGACGCAGGTCAACCGGGGTGTCGGAGGGGGTTGTAAGGGTGGCTCCGTAGTGAGTGCTTCCGGGAAAGTCAAGGGTTGACCCGCGCTTTGACGTAGGACAATATCTAAGCGCTAAGTAATTTAGTGCTCAGTCAAACGATGGTGCTGGGTGCTCGGCAGACAGGTCCCACCCATGGCTACCACCGCGGTCACCACCGATGCGCTCGTCGCCCGCCTCGAGCGGCTGCCGATGAGCCGCTGGCACGTCAAGGCGCGTGTCGCAGTCGGTGCGGTCACCTTCTTCGACGGCTTCGACCAGCTCATGATCGCCTACGCGATGCCGGAGTTGGCCCATAAATGGCACCTGACCTCCACCGCCGGAGCCTGGGTGATCGCCGCGGGCGGCATCGGCATGCTGCTCGGCTCGCTGGTCGGTGGCCGGCTGGCCGGCCGGTTCGGCCGGTTGCCCGTCGTCGTCGGCGCGATGGTGCTCTATTCGGCCATGAGCCTGGGCATGGCGTTCAGCAATGCGCTCGCGCTGTTCGTGGTGCTCCGATTTTTGCAGGGCTTCGGGCTCGGCGCCGAGGTCCCCGTCGCGACCTGCTACATCGGTGAGATCTCCAAGGCGCACCACCGCGGCCGGTTCGTGCTGATGTACGAGACGATCTTCCCGATCGGCCTGCTGCTGTCGTCGATCGTCTCCTCGTGGGTGGTACCGCATCTGGGCTACCGCTGGCTGTTCGTCGTCGGCCTGCTGCCGATCGTGCTGCTGCCGGTGCTGCTGCGGCTGCCGGAGTCGCCGCGCTGGCTGGCCTCTCGCGGCCGGCTCGACGCCGCGGATGCCGCCCTTGCCCGAATCGAGCGGGCGATCACCGCCTCCGGCAAGCCCCTCCCGCCGCCGCAGCCGATCGTCACGACCGCCGAACCCGCACCGGATGCGCGCTTCGTCGAGCTGTTCCGGGGCGCGTACCGCCGCCGCACCTTGATTATCGGATTCACCTGGCTCACAACCTATTTCGTAAATTATGGACTGACCTCGTGGTTGCCCACCTTGTACACCAAGGCGTTCAAAATGTCACTGAGCAGCGCACTGCACTACAGCATCGCCACCACCCTGGCCGGTGTGCTCGGCTGCGTGCTGGTGGCGCTGCTCATCGATGGCCTGGGCCGTCGGTTGTCCATCGCCCTGGCGCTGCTGCTGGCCTCGGCGCTGCTGTTGCTCACCGCCGGGACCGGCACCGGTACCGCGTTCCGGATGATGCTGTGGTGCAGCGGTTCGTCGCTGTTCGTGTTCTCGGTGACCCTGGCGCTGTACCTGTATTCCGCCGAGGTTTACCCGACCAGGATGCGGGCGCTGGGGGTCTCGTTCGGTGGTGCCTGCGGGCGGCTGGGCATGGTGCTGGGCCCGCTGACCGTCGGCTGGCTGCTCGATCACGGCAGCCTGCGCACGCTGTTCCTGATCTTCGGTGTGGTCGCGCTGGCCGGTGGGCTGATATTCGGGGCGTTCGCCACCGAGACGAAGGAAAAGACATTGGAGGAGATCGCCGCATGACCATGGAATTCGAATCGGTACCGGACGAGGTATTCCTCGCCGGTTCCTGGAAGCGCGGCGGCGGTGCGAGCACCACGGTGGTGGATCCGGCGACCGGTGCGCCCCTGCAGATCATCACCCATGCCACCGTCGAGGACGTCGACGCCGCGGTGACCGCCGGGGCCGCCGCGGTGGCGGACCCGGCCTGGCGTGATCTGCTGCCGCATCAGCGCGCCCGCTTTCTGCACCGCATCGCCGCCGCGGTCGAGGCGTCGGCCGAGCGGCTGGCGTTGCTGCAGAGCTACAACACCGGCAAGACGATCGCCGAGACCAGGGCCCTGGTGGCCAGCGCCGCGGGCACCTTCCGGTACTTCGCGGCCGTGCTGGAGACCGCCGACGAGGAGCTGACCACACCGCGCGGGCCGTACCTGACGATGAGCGTGCACGAGCCGATCGGGGTGGTCGGCGCGATCACCCCGTGGAATTCGCCGATCGCCAGCGATGCCCAGAAGATCGCGCCCGCGCTGGCGGCCGGCAACGCCGTGGTGCTCAAGCCGGCCGAGTGGACGCCGCTGGTGTCGCTGGCGCTGGCCCGGCTGATCGACGAATCGGGGCTGCCCGCCGGCCTGCTGTCGGTGCTGCCCGGCAGGGGATCGGTGATCGGCGACGCGCTGGTCCGCCATCCCGGCGTGGGCAAGGTGACCTTTACCGGCGGCACCGCCACCGGCCGGACCCTCGCCCACCTGGCCGCGGAGAAGCTGATGCCGATCTCGCTGGAGCTCGGCGGCAAGTCCCCGACGGTGGTGCTCGCCGACGCCGATCTCGAGCAGGCCGTCAACGGGGTGCTGTACGGGATCTTTTCCTCCTCGGGGCAGAGCTGCGTCGCCGGTTCCCGGCTGTTCGTGGACGCGTCGATCTACGACGAGTTCCTGGACCGGCTGGTGGCCAAGGCCCGGGCGCTGCGGGTGGGGCCGGGGCTCGAGCCCGGCGTGCAGGTGGGTCCGCTGGTGCATCACCGGCATCGTGCGGCGGTGGCCGAGTACGTCGAGCTGGCTCGCCGGGAGGGCGGTCGGATCCGTTGCGGTGGAACGGTTCCCGACGATCCGAGGCTGGCCGCGGGGGCCTATTACCTGCCCACGATCATCGATGGTCTCGGCAACGACGCCAGGGTGTGCCAGGAGGAGATCTTCGGCCCGGTGCTGGTGGCGCTGCCCTTCGACGGTGAGGCCGAGCTGATCGCGCAGGCCGAGGACACCGTGTTCGGCCTGGCCGCGGGCGTGTGGACCCGCGACTACCGGCGGGCCTTACGGCTGGCGCGGCGGTTGCAGGCGGGCACGGTGTGGATCAATACCTATAAGCAGTTCAGTATCTCCACGCCGTTCGGCGGTCGCAAGGACAGCGGCCTCGGCGTGGAGAAGGGGCGGGCCGGTATCGCCGCCTACTCCCGGCAGAAGAGCATCTACCTGGGGATGGACCCCGCGCCGCATCCCTGGGCGGGCTGATTGCCGGACCCGGAGGAATTTCGGCGGGGGACTTGTCAGAATAAATCTTAGCGCTAAACTATTGATATCTAAGCTATTGGGAGGCAGTGGAATGAACGAGCCGATCGCCCGCTTGCGGGCCCTGCGCTCGGTGGAGCTGCGGACTACGGCGTGCCCGGAGTCCGCGGACTTCTACACCCGGATTTGGGGCCTGCACGTCGTGGAGCGGGGCCCCGACGCCGCCTGGCTGCGCGGCAGCGGGGAGCAGCACCACGTGCTGCAGCTGACCGCCGCACAGCGAAACGGATTGGGCCGCATCAGCTTCGCGGTCGGCACGCCCGCCGAGGTCGACGGCGCCGCCCGGCGGCTCGAGCAGCGCGGCCTGCCGATCCTCGCCGGACCCGGTCCGGTCGATGGCGTCGGCGGCGGCTACGGGCTGCAATTCGCGGACCTGGAGGGCCGGGTGATCGAGCTGCTCGCCGATACCCTCGCGGTCGCCCGGATCGGCGGCGGTGATGCGGCGCCGGTGGGCGTCACCCACGTGGTCCTCAACACCGTCGACATCGACGCCGCCGTCGCCTTCTATGCCGACGTACTCGGCATGCGGGTGTCGGACTGGTCCGAACACCAGATGGCTTTCCTGCGTTGCAATTCCGACCACCACAGCATTGCCTTCAATCAGGCCGGCTGGACCGCGGTGAACCACGTCGCGTACCAGATGCCCAGCGTCGATGACTTCATGCGGGGCATCGGCCGGCTGCGTCAGCACGGGGTGCTGCCGCTGTGGGGCCCGGGACGGCACGGCCCCGGCGACAACACCTTCTCCTACTTTGCCGATCCAGCCGGGCTGGTGTGCGAATACACCAGCGGCATCGCGCAAGTCGACGAGGATCGCTGGCTGTGCCGGGTATGGCGGCGGGTGCCGGAGCTGTCGGACACCTGGGGTACCGCCGGTCCGCCGTCGGCGCAGAGCCGCGCGCATATGGCCGGCGTCGCCGATCTCGGTGCCTTCGAACGCTTTCCGGAGCTGCGGCACCAGATTCCCGGTGCCGTACCGGCTTCCGAGATCGCCGGCCAGGCCCCGGTGGCCGCGCGCGGGAAGTGCTGAGCCGTGACCGATCTGCACGTCACCGATCGCGGTCCGGCGAGTGGACCGAATCTGGTTCTGCTGCACGGCATCGGCGGCAGCGCCGACACCTTCGCGCCGCAGTTCGCCGACTGGGACGACCGGTTCCGGCTGCTGGCCTGGGACGCCCCCGGCTACGCCCGCAGTGCCGACCCGGCCTGCCCGCTGTCCATCGACGACTACGCCGACCGGGTGGGCGAGCTGATCCGGGAGCGCTGCGGCACCGCGCACGTACTCGGCATGTCCTGGGGCGGAGTGATCGCCACCCGGCTCGCGCTGCGGCATCCGGACCTGGTGCGCAGCCTGATCCTGGGCAGCTCCACCGTCGGCTCCGGCGCCACCGCCCCCGGGGCGGCCGCCATGCGGGCGCGTGCCGGTGAACTCGACACCGCCGGAGCCACCGCGTTCGCGGCGGCTCGCGCGCCGAAACTCCTGTCGCCGCTGGCAGACCCGGCCGCGGTGAGCGCCGCGGCCGCGGCGATGGCCGCCGCGATCCGCCCCGCCGGATACCGCAGCGCCGCCGCATCCATGGCGGCCACCGATCACACCGCCGACCTGCACCGCGTCGCCGCTCCGACGCTGGTGCTGTGCGGCGACGCGGACGGCGTCACCGGCCCGCCCGCCAGTCAGGTGCTGGCGGGCGGCATCGCGGGCGCGGTGTACGTGATCCTGCGTGGTGCCGGGCATCTGGCCAACCAGGAGCGACCCGACGCGTTCGACGCCTGGGTCGAATCCTTCATCCACATCACCGAACGACTCGGTAACACCTAGCAAGGAGAATCGACATGGATTACGCCACTTCCGATCTGCAGGAATTCACCGACTCGCTGATGCTGACCCGGGCCAGCCGGCACGAGGACTGGGACGCGCTCGGCTTCCAGGCCAAGGCCGGCGATCAGTTCCGGCGCGCCCAGATCCGGTACGTCGGCTCGGGCGCTACCGGCAATCACGACAACGACCAGCGCATCATCGCCTCGCGTGGCTTCACCTTCTCCAACATGATGCTGCCGCCGGGTGCCGAGGGGCCCGAGCACACCCATCACGACGCCGAGGAGGCATTCTTCGTGCTGGAGGGTGAGATCGAGGTCGGCGTGCACCGCGACGGCGTGGTGGAGAAGCGCACCCTGGGCTACCGCGACATGATCGTCGTGCCCGCCGGCGTGCCGCGCAGCCTGAAGAACAACGGCGACGCCACCGCCCTGTTCTGTGTCGTCATCGGCGCCCAGAAGCCGCAGGTTCCGACCTATCCGGAGACCTCGGCCATGCACGGGATCAACCGCGACTGATGGTGCGCGGCAAGACGATCCTGATTACCGGTGCCGGCCGGGGGCTGGGCCGGGCCATCGCGGCCCGGCTCGGCGCCGCGGGCGCCACGCTATGGCTGGCCGATGTGCGCGCCGACTGGGGCGAGGATGCCGCCGCCGAACTGCGCGCCGCCGATATCGATGCGCGATTCGTGCCGGTGGATCTGCGTGACGAGCAGTCGGTGGACGCCATGTTCGCGACCATCGCCGCCGCCGGCCCGCTATACGGCGTGGTGAACAACGCCGCCCTCGCGGATGGCGTGGGCGGCAAGGCGATTCACGAACTCGAGGTCGCGGACTGGGACCGGGTGCTGAATGTCAACCTGCGCGGCACCTTCCTGGTCACCCGCGGTGCGGCGCGGGCGCTGCTCGCCGCCGAGGCCGGCGGCCGAATCGTCGCCATCGGCTCGGACGCGGCCACCTACGGTTCGCCGCGGCTGTCGCACTACATCGCATCCAAGGGCGGGGTAGCGGCGCTGACTCGCACCGCGGCCCGCGATCTCGGGCCGTACGGCATCACCGTGAACACGGTGTCGCCCGGGCTGACCGAGAGCGAGTCCGCGGCGTTCGTGCCCGAGCACCGGCACGAGCTGTACCGGCTGAACCGGGCGCTGACCCGGCCGCAGCAACCGGCGGACCTGGTTGGCGCGGTCGCCTTCCTGCTCGGCCCCGAGGCCGGCTACATCACCGGCCAGGAACTGGTCGTCAACGGCGGATTCGTCCTGAAATAGAAGGAGATACGAGCGTGGACCTGCAACTCGACGGGCGCACCTATCTGGTCACCGGCGGCAGTTCGGGAGTCGGGCTTGCCACGGTCGCGCTGCTGCTGGCGGAGGGCGCCAACGTTGTCACCTGCGCCCGCGATGCCGATCGGCTGCGCGCGGCCCTCGGTGCGCTGCCCGGGGGTGCGGGGGTGCACGCCGCCGCCTGCGACGTGCGCGACACCGCGGCGGTGGCCGCCCTGGTGGCCGCCGGTGCGCAACGGTTCGGCGGGCTGGACGGCATGGTCAACAATGCCGGCGCATCCCGGATGATGCCCCGGGCGCAGGCCACGCTCGCCGATTGGCGCGACGAACTGGATCTGAAGTTCGCCGGCGTGCTCAACACCGTGGACGCCGCGCTACCGCTGCTGCGCGGCTCGGCGGTGGCGGCGATCGTGAATATCAACGCCGTGCTGGCCCGGCAGCCGGAGCCGCGGCTGGTCACCACCAGCGCGGCCCGTGCCGGACTGCTGAACCTCACCAAATCGCTGTCGCTGGAGCTCGCCCCGGAGGGAATCCGGGTCAACACGGTGTCGCTGGGCCTGGTCGATACCGGGCAGTGGCGGCGCCGTTACCAGGAGTCCGGTACCGCGGCCTCGTTCGCCGAGTGGGAGGCGCAGATCGCCGCCGACCGCGGTATCGGCCTCGGCCGCTTCGGCCATGCCCAGGAGGTGGCGGCCATGGTCGTCACCCTGCTGTCCCCGCGCTCGTCCTATGTGACCGGCGCCGACCTCGACGTCTGCGGCGGCGTCGCCCGTTACGTGTGAAGGAGTACGAGAAGATGCGCCGACATGGTGGAGATCTGCTGGTGCAGGTGCTGCGGGAGGCCGGTATCGACACGGTCTTCGGCATCGTCAGCGTGCACAATCAGCCGCTGGTCGAGGCGGTGGCCCGGGAGCTGCGCTTCGTGCCGGTGCGGCACGAGGCGACCGCGGTCAACGCCGCCGACGGATATGCCCGCGCGAGCGGTGGTTTGGGCTGCGCGCTGACCAGCACGGGTACCGGCGCCGGCAATGCCGCGGGCGCGCTGGTCGAATCGCTGTCCGCCGGAACGTCGGTGCTGCACGTGACCGGCCAGGTGGAGAGCCGCTATCTGGGTTCCGGGCGCGGCTTCATCCACGAGACCAAGGATCAGCTGGGCATGCTGCAGGCGGTATCCGGCTATGCCGCAACAATTCCCGACGCCGCGGGCGCGGGCAAGGTGTTGCGCGACGGCGTGGTGCGGGCGCTGTCGCGGCCCGGCGGCCCGGTCAGCATCGAGTGGCCGATCGACCTGCAATACGCCGAACAGACCGTCACCGCCGAGGAATTGGTGATTCCGGACCCCGCGCCGCCGGGCGCCGATCGGCTGGCGGCCGCGATCGAGGCCCTGCGCGCCGCCCGGCGGCCGGTGATCTGGGCCGGCGGCGGGGTGACCCGCGCCGGCACGGAACTGGTTGCGCTACTGGAACTGTGGGGCGCGCCGCTGCTCACCAGCAACTCCGGCCGCGGAGCCGTGCCGGAGGACCATCCGTTGTGCATCGGCAACTACGCCACCTCGCCCGCGGGAAAGCAACTGCTGGCCGACGCGGACCTGCTGCTGTCGTTAGGTTCCCACTTCCGCTCCAACGAAACCGGCGACTACACCATCCCGGTGCCCGCCGCGCATGTGCAGGTAGACCTGGATCCGGCCGCCAACGGCCGGGTCTTCCCCGCAACGGTCCCGGTAGTGGGGGAGATCGGCGAATTCCTGCGCGGTGTCCTGGATTCCGGGCTTGCGCCCGTTGACGCGGAATGGACGCGGCGCGCCCGCGACACCCGCGACCGGGTACGGGCGGGGCAGCGGGACGGGCTCGGTGATCATGCCGTGCTCTGCGACGCGGTGCGCGCCGCGCTGCCGCGGGATGCGGTGATCGCCCGCGACGTCACCATCGCCTCCAGCTCGTGGGGTAACCGCCTGCTGCCGATGTTCGACCCGCGGGCCAATATTTTCCCGCGCGGCGGCGGCATCGGGCAGGGCCTGGGCATGGCGATCGGCGCGGCCCTGGCCGACGAGACCCGGCCCACCCTCGCCCTGTGCGGCGACGGCGGCCTCGCGGTGCACTTCGGTGAGATTCTCACGATGGCACAGGAGCGGCCCTGGCTGGTGCTGCTGGTGTGTAACGACGGCGGATACGGCGTGCTGCGAAATATGCAGCAGGCCAACGGAACCCGTACCTATGCCGTGGATCTGGTGACCCCGGACTTCGCGCTGCTGGCGCAGTCGATCGGGGTGCCGTACCGGGTAGTCCGTGCCGCGGCGGACGCGCACACGGTGCTGGCCGAGGCGGTCGCCCTGCGGGCCCCGATCATCGTCGAGGTCGACCTGGCGGCATACGGCCCGATGAACGCCGCGTTCACGCCGCCGGTGTCGATACCCGTGAGCAAGTAGCAGAGGAAGAGGTTGTCAGGATGGGGCTCGAACCCGGAACCCTCGAGCTGGTGGTGCGCCAGTTGCGCTGGGAGGCACACAATGTCGTATCGGTTTGGCTGGAGGACGCGCAGGGCGCGGCACTGCCGGTCTGGACGGCGGGCGCGCACGTCGACCTGCACCTGGGGCACGGTCTCGTCCGGCAGTACTCGCTGTGCGGCGACCCGGCCGATAAGACCGGCTATCGCATCGCGGTGCTGCGCGAGGCGCAGTCGCGCGGCGGCTCCCGATACGTGCACGACCTCCTGCGGCCCGGGCAGAACCTCGCGGTAAGCATGCCGCGCAACAACTTCGAGCTGCTGGATGCTTCCGGATACCTGTTCATCGCCGGGGGTATCGGCATCACGCCCATTCTCGCCATGGTCGGTGCGGCGCAGCGCCGCGGCGCGGACTGGGAGCTGCACTACGGCGGTCGTGTCCGCGCGGGCCTGGCCTTCCTGGACGAACTGCGGCCACACGGCGACCGGGTGCACGTCGTCAGCGAGGACCGCGAAGGCATGCTGGACCTGCCCGGACTGCTGGGCGCCCCGCGGCCGGACACCCTGGTCTACAGCTGTGGTCCCGAGGGCATGCTCGGCGCCGTCGAGCGGTCGAGCGCCGCCTGGCCCGCCGACGCCATCCGACTGGAGCGTTTCGCCCCCAAGGCGCGTATCGAATCCGCGGTGGAGAAGGCGGTACGGGTGGTGTGCGGCCGGTCCGGTATCAGCGCCACCGCCGCCCCGGGCTGCAGCATTCTCGACACGCTGGAACAGGCCGGGATGACCGTCCCCCACTCCTGCCGCGAGGGCATCTGCGGCAGTTGCGAAACCACCGTGCTGCAGGGCATTCCGGACCATCGCGACGACGTGCTGTCCAGCACCGAGCGGGCGTCCGGGAAAACCATGATGATCTGCGTCTCGCGGGCCCATACCGATGAGCTCGTGCTCGACCTCTAGGAGAACACATGAACCAGTATCTCGTTGTCCACCAGGCTCGTTCGTCCGAACCTACGCCTTATGAACTGCAGCTCGCCGGCGCCATCGAGGAGGTCTTCGGCCGCGGCGGCCACACCCTCGAGGCGCTGGTGTCCGGCCTGAACGAACGCAGCGTCTGCGCGCCCGACGGGCGGGCCTGGACCCCCGGCACCTTCACTACCGAGATCGCACGGCTGGGAGCACGATAAATGACCAACACACTCACCCATGGTCCGCTGACTGCCGAGCGGATCTTGACCACCGGCATGCGCGACCAGTGGCATGCGATCTGTCCGTCGGAATTCGTCGAGCCGGGCGGCATGCGGCGCATCACTCGCCTGGGCGAGGACTGGTTGCTGTTCCGCCAGTCCGACGGCACCGTCCGCATGCTCGCCGACCGCTGCCCGCACCGCGGCGCCCCGCTGTCGCAGGGTCAGCATCTCGGCGATCGGATCGCCTGCCGGTACCACGGCGTCCAGGTCGACGGCGCCGGCACCGTGCTGTCGGTGCCCGCCATGCCCGGCTGCGCGCTGGAGGGTAAGCAACTGGTGCGCAGCCTGCCGGTCCGTGAGGTCGCCGGTGCCATCCTGGCCTGGTTCGGGCTCGACCCGCAGGCCGAGCCGGGGCCGCTGGAACTGCCCGGCCCGCTGGTCGACGAGGGCACCGCGGCCTTCCTCTGCTACGCCGAATGGGAGTCGCCGTGGCGGTGGGCCATGGAGAACCTGCTGGACCCGATGCACGGCGCGTTCCTGCACCGCGAATCGCACACCATGTTCGCCGGGGATACCACCGCCCGCTTCCGCATCAGGGAGACCGACCGCGGCTTCTTCTTCGAGAAGACCGACCAGCGCGGCGTCAACTTCGACTGGGTCGAGTTCTGCCGCACCGGCATCGACTGGGTGGACCTGGAGATCCCCTATCCGCCGACCGCAGGCCCCGGCGGCTCGTTCGGCATCGTCGGCATCGGCACCCCCATCGATGCCGAGCGCACCGCCGTATTCTTCTGGCGCTACCGCAAGGTGACCGGCTGGGAACGGGACGTGTGGCAGTTCCTGTACCGCACCAAACTGGAGGAGCGGCACTGGCACGTCCTCGAGCAGGACCGCGGGATGCTCGAGGAAATGGCATCCGACGCCGACCATGCCGAGAACCTGTACCAGCACGACCTGGGCGTGCTACGGCTGCGCCGGCTGTATAGGGCACAGGCCGCGAACCAGGCAGAGCGGGCCGAAAAACTGGCGGCACTCTGACTCGCCGTTGTGGGCGTGAGAAGTCGGTATCCCGTAGCATTCCGTCGCGTGGTCGACGAGGGACTGACACGACGCGCGTTGCTGGTGGCGGGGGCCGTCACAGCCGCCGGGCTGCTGAGCGCGGCCTGCGGTACGGCACAGGGGAGTTCCTCGACCGGTAGCTCGACATCCCTTGGCACGCAACCGCTCGAGCCCATTGCCTCCACAGCGCCCAGCACCCTGGGGCGGGCTGCGGGGCCCACGGCGAGGGCGGCTCCCGCGCTGTCCCCGTCCGCGGCACCACCGGCGACTACGCCCCCGCCGGCCCTCGCGGCGGCGGTGGTGCAGTCGGGGGCGGTGGCCGCGGCGCATGCTCGACAGCGGCCAACCGCGTGGGGGATGGATTTGCTGGGGATTACCAACACATTCGCCCCCCTGGGCCGGCAGATGGCGCTCACCTTCGACGCCTGCGGTGGGCCGAACAATGACGCGATAAGCGATGTGCTGATCAATTTCCTTATCGCCCAGAAGATTCCGGCGACGCTCTTCCTCAACAAGCGCTGGGTCGATTTCGATCCGGGGCGCGCGACGGCGCTGGCGAATAATCCGCTGTTCGAGATCGGCAACCACGGCACCCGGCACTGCCCGCTGTCGGTGACCGGCCGGGTCGCCTACAACATTCGGGGCACCGCATCCCCGCAGGAGGCGGTCGACGAGGTGTGGGGCAACCATGAGCGGCTGATGCAGCTGACCGGCCGCCCGCCGCGATTCTTCCGCACCGGCACCGCCCACTACGACGATATCGCCGTCAAGATCGTGCACGAACTCGGCGAGACGCCCGTCGGATTCAGCATCAACGCCGACGCCGGGGCGACCTTTTCCGCTGCCCAGGTGCAGCGGCAGCTGGCGAAGGCCGCGCCCGGTGCGATCTCCATCGCGCATATGCATCGCCCGAAATCCGGCACGCCCGCGGGCATGCTGGCCGCACTACCCCGATTGCGCGCTGCCGGTTACCAATTCGTGCATCTGCCATAGTGCTGCAACGTCATTCCGGCGTGCTTTTGGCCGGAATCCATGTCCATCGGCGCAGTTAGATCCCGGCCAAAAGCATGCCGGGATGACGAGTGTCGTTACCGCACTCACTCGTACAGCGAGGTCACCCAATCCACCGCGACCGACTCCCCGTGATCGACGGCGAAGAAGGCGACCTCCAAATGCCGTCCTAGGTCGACCAATTCGATCGCCGATAACGGCACCGGCTGGACGATGCGCACCCACCATGGATGCGGTTCGTCCCAGGCGCGCAGTTCCAAATCCAGCCGCAGCACCGGATCGTCACGGCCGGTGTAGTCGGCGGCGACGGGGGTGGCCGACAGGACCGTGGCATCGGCGCGGCGGCCGTTGGCCAGAATCTTGGCGATGCTGACCCGCGTGGTCTCCTCGGCATTGGGCACGTACAGCACCACCCGGTCGCGGTCGCCGGGGTCGACACGGCAGCCGACGACGTCGCCGGGCTGCATCGACTCCAGATCGGCCTCGCCGACCCGCTGCCGCACCCGGGTCTCGTAGGGGTGCCGCTCCTCGGTCAGGATGCGCACCCAGAACCGGTGGCCGGGCTCGGTGCGGCGCTCCCGCACCCCGAGAATCGTTGCGGTGCCCGCCAGCCCCCGCGCCAGCACGTCGCGCTGCGCGGCCTCGGACAGCGCGCCGTGCCGCAGCGCGAAACGGCGTGAACTCAGGCGCGCGGCCAGCCAGCCGAGCAGGCCCGGGCCGATGCCCACCGTCGTCTCCGCACGACGTACCCGGGCCGCCGACTCCGGGACGGGATTGCGGTCCCCGCCGGCTCCCCATGTCGCGGCACTCACCTCCACCGCGGCGATATCCGGCCGACCCTGCGCAGCCTTACCCATGGGCACACCGTAACGGCAGGCAGGCCCCGGCACGGGCAATACAGTCCAGGGAGTAACCGTGCCGTAACCGCGCGCTGTACCGGGTACCCACCCTGATTCCGGGCCGCGGTCGGCTACTAGTCTTGTCGTCATGACCGCTGCATTTCCGAGCATCCCCGCCGACCTGAAGCCCGCCGACGGACGTTTCGGCTGCGGCCCGTCCAAGGTTCGTCCCGAGCAGCTGAGTTCCCTGGTGGAGGTCGGCGCCTCGGTATTCGGCACCAGCCACCGGCAGAAGCCGGTCAAGGACGTGGTGGCGCGGGTGCGGTCGGGTCTGCGCGAGCTGTTCTCGCTGCCCGAGGGCTACGAGGTCGTGCTCGGCAACGGCGGCACCACCGCCTTCTGGGATGCGGCCGCCTTCGGCCTGATCCGCGAGCGGTCGCTACACCTGACCTATGGCGAGTTCAGCTCGAAGTTTGCCACGGTGGCCAAGAAGAACCCGTTCATCGGCGATCCGATCGTGATCTCGACCGATCCGGGCACCGCGCCCGAGCCGGTATCGGATCCGGCCGCCGACGTGATCGCCTGGGCGCATAACGAGACCTCCACCGGTGTCGCGGTGCCCGTGCAGCGCCCGGCCGGTTCGGAGAATGCGCTCATCGCTATCGACGCCACCTCGGGCGCGGGCGGCCTGCCGGTGAATGTCGCCGATGCCGACGTCTACTACTTCGCGCCGCAGAAATGCTTCGCCTCCGACGGCGGGTTGTGGGTCGCGCTGATGAGCCCCAAGGCGCTGGAACGCGTTGCCGAGATCCATGATTCGGGCCGGTTCACCCCGGAATTCCTGTCGCTGCCGATCGCGGTCGACAACAGCAGCAAGGACCAGACCTACAACACCCCGGCGCTGGCCACCCTGCTCCTGTTCGCCAACCAGCTCGACTGGATGAACGGCAACGGCGGCCTGGACTGGACCGTCAAGCGCACCCTGGATTCGTCCTCGCGGCTGTACTCGTGGGCCGAGTCGAGCCAGTACGCGACCCCGTTCGTCGCCGATCCCGCGCACCGCTCGCAGGTCGTGGGTACCATCGACTTCGCCGATTCGGTGGATGCCGCGCAGGTAGCGAAGGTGTTGCGGGCCAACGGGATCGTCGATACCGAGCCATACCGCAAGCTGGGCCGGAACCAGTTGCGCGTCGGCATGTTCCCGGCCATCGACCCCGAGGACATCAGCCGGCTCACCCGCTGCATCGACTGGGTCGTGCAGGAGATCGCCAGGTAGCGAATTGAACACGATAACGCGCGCGGGAGTCCCGGAAGTGACTCCCGCGCGCGTGTCTTGCCCCACGAAGCTCAGAAGTGCACTACTGTTCCAAAACGTGGGCGGTGTCGCGAGCGGGCGAATGGTGGACATAGTTGTGCTCCCCGCATGCGCGGGGATGAGCCGGAGGTAACGGTGCGTGAACTTCGAGTGATTGGGTTGACGCCTGATTCTGCGCACATCGTGTGCTCCGATCCCGAAACAGGCGAGAAGTTCCGGCTCGCTGCCGACGAGAAATTGCGTGCCGCTGCCCGCGGAGACCTTGCTCGATTCGGCCAGATCGAGATCGAAACGGAAGCTACCATGCGTCCTCGCGATATCCAGGCCCGTATCCGTGCCGGTGCCTCCGTCGAGCAGGTGACCGAGGAATCCGGAATGCCGGTGAGCCGCGTGGAGCGGTTCGCCTATCCGGTGCTGCTGGAGCGGGCGCGCGCCGCGGAGCTGGCCCAGAAGGCCCACCCCGTCCGCAAGGACGGCCCGGCCGTTGAGACGCTGATCGAGGTCGTGTCGGCGGCCTTCGCCGAGCGCGGTCACAACATCGATATCGCCGAATGGGATGCCTGGAAGGACGAAAAGGGCTACTGGGTGGCCCAATTGCAGTGGCAGGCCGGTCGTTCGGTCATTGCCGCGCACTGGCGTTTCCAGCCCGATGCGCACGGCGGCTCGGTGACCCCGCTGGACGATCCGGCCAACGATCTGGTCGATCCCGATTTCGGCCGGGCGCTGCGCGGCCTGGCGACGATCCTGCCCGAGCCCGCGGCCGAGCAGCCCATGCCCGTCGAGCCGGTCGCGCCCACGCCGCCCCCGCGCGAGGAGCCCGCGACCGCACGCACCGCGGTGCAGGAGCGCGAGCCCAGGGCCGAGGAGTTCTACGAGAAGCGGGCCGTGGTCGGCGGTTCGATCCCGGTGACCGCCAAGCCCGCCCCGGCCGCCGCGCCGCATTCGTCCCCGGCCCGGGAGCCCGCCCCCGCCCGGGAGTCCGCGGCCCGCGAGCAGTCCGCCCCGGCGGCGGAGTACGTGGCCCCGTCGCGGGAGACGACCCCTGCACGGGAGATCACCGCCCCGGTGCGTGAGCAGTCTGCCCCTGCCGCCGAGTACGCCGCTCCGGTGCGCCAGCCGTCGGCGCCCGCTGCTGAGTACGCCGCTCCGGTGCGTGAGCAGTCGGCGTCTGCCGCTGAGTACGTCAACCCGGTGCGCCAGCCGTCGGCCCCTGCCGCTGAGTACGCTGCTCCGGTGCGTGAGCAGTCGGTGTCTGCTGCTGAGTACGTCAACCCGGTGCGCCAGCCGTCGGCCCCTGCCGCCGAGTACGTCAACCCGGTGCGCCAGCCGTCGGCCCCCGCTGCTGAGTACGCTGCTCCGGTGCGTGAGCAGTCGGTGTCTGCCGCTGAGTACGTCAACCCGGTGCGCCAGCCGTCGGCCCCTGCCGCTGAGTACGTCAACCCGGTGCGCCAGCCGTCGGCCCCCGCTGCTGAGTACGCCGCTCCGGTGCGTGAGCAGTCGGCGCCCGCTGCCGAGTACGCCGCCCCGGCCCGCGAATATTCGACGCCCGCACCGGATATCGCGCCGCAGCCAGCGATCCCTGCCGCGAACACCCCCGCCGCGAGCACTCCCGCGGCGAAGGCCCCGGCTGCCAAGGCGCCCGCACCCGCAGCGAAGGCATCCCCGGCCGCGGGCCAGCCCGTCGCCGAGGAAACCAAGCAGCCCGCCAAGCAGACCCGCTCGAAGGCCAAGCGCGGCAAGGCCCCCATGCCGTCCTGGGAGGACGTGCTGCTGGGCGTGCGCAGCTCAGGTCACTAGATAAGACCGGTTGCCCGGTTTCTGCTGGTACGACAGGCGCTGTCGTGCTGCACTATTGCTGCCGCTGGAGATTCCGGCGGGGGTTCCCGGCGCGCCTCTGGGGTGCGAACACGCCGGTGGTCGGGTGAAACACACGGCTTTTTCGTGTGCCTGAGAGTAGATTTTCTTTTGACGCCCAGGCAATTCGGGCGGGTGCCGGGCAGGTCGCGGGGTCGAGTTGCGATTCGACCTCCTAGGGTTGCTACAGAGTAGCTATGCTTACCCGTACACGATCGGGAGGTGTCGCAAGTGCCGTCAACTGCTTCGTCCCTCTGGTATGTCGACGCGCCCGACCCGGTCGCGGTGCTCCGCGATCATCCGGATCCGGATCCGGCGGCCGCGTTCGCCCTGGCCAAACAGCTCAATCCCGACCGCGACGTGGTGCCGGCCGCCTCGGGCACGCTGAAGGTGTGGGCCGGTCCGGATCCGGGCTCGATCTACATCGGCTGCTACCCGGGCGTCACCGTGGTGTGCACGACCCAGGCCGCGCTGGGCTGCCCGACGAAGCTGCCAGAGCTGCTGGTGCGCCCGCTCGCCTCCGAGCACACCTACCTGATCGCCTACGACATCCCGCACGGCTGGGGCGCCTTCGCCCATTGGGAGCGTGGCGAATTCCGCCGCGCCTTCAGCTCCACGCGGGTCAACATCATCGAGGACGAGGGCATGCCGCTGGTGTGGGAGCGGCCGTACTGGGCGGGGGAGCATCCGGTGCGGTTGCAGCCCGGCGAATTTCCCGATCCGCAGACCCTGCCGTTCGATCCGCCCGAGTTCGCCGACGGGGCCAATGTCGAATGGCTCGGATTCGATTATCGCGGTGCGGATTCCGTCGACGCGCTCAAGCCCGCGGATATCGCGGTCTGCGGCTTCAGCCTCTTCCCGAAGGGGCAGGCGCCGGCGCCGATCCGGCCGGAGGAACCGCAGGCGGCCGTGCACGACGCGAACCATCGGTGGTTCGGTTGGTTGCGCGGGCGCGACAAGGTGAGCTGACCCGGTCAGCTGGATGCCGCCACGACCAGCAACGCGATCCAGGCCAGGGCGATTCCGGCGGCGACGCCGGCCAGCACCCAGCGGGTGACCGGAATCGCGCGCCAGCGCCAGGCGGTGGGCGTCGCACCGCCCACGGCGATCAGGTTCACCGCCACCGCCAGCGTCCAATGAACCTGTGCCAGTGCGGCTCCGAAGGAATACACCGCGGCGGCGGACAGGGCCGCGACCAGCGCCGCGACCGCGATGCCCGATGCCAACGGCGTCGGTTCGGGATAGGCGCCGTAGCGGGCGCCCCGGGGCTGAGTCATGTGGTGCGCGCCCTTTCGTAGAAGGCCATGGCCGCGGCGGTGGCCACGTTGAGCGAATCGGTGCCCGGCGTCATCGGGATGCGGGCGCGAATATCGGTGGCGGACATGGCCTCTTCGGTCAGTCCCGGCCCCTCGGCGCCGAGCAGCAGTGCCACCCGCTCACCGCTCATGGCGGTGGCCAGCGTGGCCGCGGCCGGATTCGGAGTCAGGGCGACGATCTGAAATCCGCGCTCGCGCAACGACTCCAGGCTACCGGGCCAGGCCGGCAGCCGCGCGAACGGGACGCGCAGCACATGCCCCATCGACACCCGCACCGCGCGCCGATACAGCGGATCGGAACAGCGGGCGCCGAATAGCACCGCATCCGCGCCCAGCCCGGCCGCATTGCGGAACAGCGAGCCGATGTTCTCGTGATCGTTGACGCCCTCGAGCACCGCGACCGTGCGCGCGGAATCCAGCACCTCGTCCAGGTCCAGTTCCGGTGGGCGCAGTGCTGCGGCCAACACCCCGCGATTGAGGTGAAAGCCCACCACCTCGGCCATCACCTCCGCGGTCGTGCGGTAGTACGGCACGTCCACCTCGACCAGATCCGCCGCCAGCTCCTGAAATTTACGCGCGACGCCGAACAGTCCGAACGGGGTGAACCGCGAGGTCAGCATGCGCTGCACCACGACCGCGCCCTCCGCGATCACCAGCCCCTGCCGTCCGGGCAGATCCGGCCGCCGATCCGCGGACTTGAGGTCCCGGAACCCGTCGACCCGGGGATCGCGGGGGTCGTCGATGTCGATCACTTCGGCCACGGGAACCTATCTTGCCCTGTGGCCCGCGCCACGAAGTTTCGGGTTTCGCGGGCAACGATATGGTGAACAATCAAGAGGCTTTATTCATCGAGACGGAAGAGGACGCATGACCAAGCCGGAAATCGAGTTCCAGGACGGCCCCGCGCCCTCCGCATTGGTGATCAAGGATCTCGTCGAGGGCGAGGGCGCGGAGGCAGTGCCCGGCGGTACCGTCGAGGTGCACTACGTGGGCGTGGAGTACGACACCGGCGAGGAATTCGATTCGTCCTGGAAGCGCGGCGAGTCCATCACCTTCCCGTTGCGCGGCCTGATCCAGGGCTGGCAGGAGGGCATCCCCGGCATGAAGGTCGGCGGCCGCCGTCAGCTCACCATCCCGCCGGAGCTGGCCTATGGCTCCGCGGGCACCGGCCACCAGCTGTCCGGCAAGACGCTGGTCTTCGTCATCGACCTGTTGAACGTCAACTAAGACATCTGCGCGACGGGCCGGGAGCGAGCCCGGGCCGCCCGGCGCGACGGGGCCGTCCCCAGCCTGGCGTGATCGCCGTGGCCGGGGACGGCTCTTGCGCGCAGTGCGGCACTATCGCTGCGGAAGCTCCAGGACCAGCCGCACCCCGCCCATCGCGCTGTCCTCGAAATGGGCTCGCCCGCCGTGGAGGTGGGCCTGCTGAGCGACCAGGGCCAGGCCCAGTCCGGAACCGCTCCTGGTCGCCTGGCTGCCGCGGATGAATCGTTCGAAGACCGCATCGCGCTCGGCGGCGGGGATGCCGCGGCCGTTATCGTCGACCGAGATCACGATCGTTCCCCCGGCCGTGCGGTGCGCGGATACCAGCGCCTGCGTGGCGCCGCCGTGCTTGGACGAATTGGTCAGCGCGTTGTCCACCGCCAGCCGCAGCCCGGTGGGCAAACCTCGGGTTATCAGCTCCGGATCGGTGTCGATGCGCACGGTCAGCGCCGGGAAGTGACGCATGGCGTCGTGGGCGGACTGGTCGATCAGATCGGCGATATCGGTCTCGACGTGATCGCTCTGGTTGGTGAGCTCACCCGCGGCCAGCCGCTCCAGCGCGGCCAGCGTCGCCTCCACCCGGCCCTCGCTGCGCTGCAGGTCGACCAGGATCTCCGCGCGCTGATCCGCGTCCAGATCCAGGGTGCGCAACACCTCGAGGTCGGTGCGCATCGCGGTCAGCGGGGTGCGCAGCTCGTGGGCGGAGACCGCCGCGAAGTCGCGTGCGGTCTCGAGCGCCGCCGCGGTCTCGGCCTGGGCCCTGCGCACCCGTTCCAGTAGTGAATTCACCGCCTCCGCGAGCTGTTCGGCCTCTCGCACGCCCGAACCGTCGACCGGCGCCTCCGCTTCGCCGGTGCCGCTGTGCTCGCCGACCTGCCGGGTCAGATCCACGATAGGGCGCACCGCCCGGCCGCCGAACACCCAGCCCAGCCCGGCCGCCGCGACCATCGCCAGGGCGGCCGCGGACAGCACCCAGCGGCGCTGTTCGCTGGTCGCGTGATACGCGTCGGTGAGCGGGATGCCCATCGACACCACGCGACCCAGCTGCTGATTCTCGGTGGTGGTGAGCACCCGATACGGGACGTCGTCGAGCGTGACCGTATGCGAGCCCGGATCCAATTGCGGCAGTTGCACACTGGTCGAGGAATCCAGGCCGCCGTCGCTGTCGCGGATCGTGACGACCAGATCCTTGTTCGAGCTGTTCACCAGCGACAGCACACCCACCGCGATAACCGGCTGCATCAGGATGATCCGGGAGGCGACGGTCAGCTCCTGATCGGCCTGGGTCAGGTTGTTGCGATTGATCGCGATCACCGACAGCCAGCCCAACAGCACGGTGAGGATGATCGCGCCGAGCGCCGCCGCGGCGGCCACCCGGGTGCGCAGGGAGAACGAGCGGCGGTGGGGACGGCGAGCTGGCGGAGTCGGCGGGGTGGGTAGGGATTCGGCGCTCATTTAGGGGCTCGCAGCACGAAGCCGACGCCGCGGATGGTGTGCAGCAGGCGCGGGGTGCCGTCGGCCTCGAGTTTGCGCCGCAGATAGCCGACGAAGACGTCGACCACGTTGGTGTCGGCGGCGAAGTCGTAACCCCACACCAATTCCAGTAATCGTTCACGGCTCAGCACCACACCGGAATTACGGGCCAGCGTCGACAACAGTTCGAATTCGCGCTTGGTGAGCTCGATTTCGCGGCCGTTCAACACCGCGCGGTACCCGGCCTCGTCGATCTCCAAGGGGCCCACGGCGATCGCGCCGGTCAGGGCGGGAACCGCACCGGCATCGATGCGGCGCAGCAGCGCCCGGATCCGGGCGACCAGTTCGGCCAGGACGAACGGCTTGACCAGATAGTCGTCGGCGCCCGATTCCAGTCCGGCTATCCGGTCGTCGACCGAATTGCGCGCGGACAGCACGCAGATGGGCACGTCGTTGCCCATTGCCCGCAGCGCGGTCACCACCCCGGCGCCGTCGAGCACGGGCATATTCATATCCAGCACGAGCGCATCCGGTGACTGCTCGCTCACGCAGCGCAGCGCGGCGGCCCCGTCGCGGGCGATCACCACCCGGAACCCGGACAGCCGCAACCCCCGCTCGACCGATGCCAGCAGATCCTCGTCATCGTCGACCAGCAGGACAGTCGGGGTGGTACCACGCTCGCTCGTCACAGGGTTCATTGTGCCGGTGTAAGTCTTGGGCCTTGGATTCCGGCCGATTACACACCTCTACGAAGCGGAAAGCTGTGATCACACGGGTGTGGTCGGGATGACAGGGTCAGTAATTGTGGCAGGAGTCGGCGACGGACTGGATGGTCTGCTGCAGGCCGGAGGCGCGGGGGTCGTTCTGGGCCTGGGTGGCCTCGGGATGCTGGGCGAGGTACTGCTGCACCTCGGCCTGGCGCTGCGCGATCGGCTCGTCGAACTTCTGCTTCAGCTGCGCCTTCTGGTCCGGGTTGGCGTCCAGCATCGCGGCCAGCTGGGGGTCCTTGGCGTGCAGCGCGCGGTCCACCTGGTCGAAGCTGCAGGTCGAATTCAGCAGTGGCGCCACGAGATCGGTCGGGTCGGCGGCGGCGACACCCGGGATGAGCAGGGCCGCGGCGGCGGCCAGGCCGCCGACGGAGGCAACGGTGGCGGCGAGGCGGGAGCGGAGGGAGAGCATGAAGGAAACTCTATGTGCCGGGTCTGGGACGGCTGTGAACCGATCCTGAGAAAACTATGAGGGTCAGGGACGGTCCGCGGCCGCCCGTTCGGCATGGCCGCCGACGATCATCTGGTCCGCGATCGCCACCAGCACGGTCGGATCCTCGATGGTGGCCGGCATCTCCCAGGATTCGCCGGCCATGATCTGGCGCATGGTCTTGCGCAGGATCTTGCCCGAGCGGGTCTTGGGCAGTGCCTGCACCACGACCGCATCGTGCAGGGTGGCGATGGCGCCGATCTGTGCGCGCACCCGCTCGGTCAGCTCCGCGCGCAACTGCTCCAGGGTGATCGGGACGGGCTCGCCGGCCGAGTCGGTCTTGAGCACCACGTAGGCGATCGGCAGCTGGCCCTTGAGTTCGTCGGGTACGCCGATGACCGCGCATTCGGCCACCGCGGAATGCCCGGCGACGGCGGCCTCGATACTGCCCGCCGAGAGCCGATGCCCGGCCATATTGATCACATCGTCGCTGCGGCCGAGCACATAGAGATAGCCGTCCTCGTCGAAGTAGCCGGAGTCGCCGGTCAGAAAGTGGCCGGGGAAGGCCGAGAGGTAGGAGCGGGCGAATCTCTCGTCGTCGCCCCACAGGCCGGTCAGCGTGCCGGGCGGCAGCGGCAGCCCGATCACGATATTGCCTTCGGTGCCCGGGGCGACCGCATCGCCCTCGTAGTCCAGCACCCGCAGCCGATAACCGGGTACCGGCAGGGAGGCCGAACCGGTCTTGATCGGAAGTTCCTGCAGGCCGAGCGGATCCGCACAGATCGGCCAGCCGGTCTCGGTCTGCCACCAGTGGTCCACCACCGGGCAGTCCGGCCGATCCGCCAGCAGCACGTCGCGGGCCCACTCCAGGGTGGCCGGGTCCAGCCGCTCGCCCGCACAGAACAGCGCGCGCAGCGTGGACAGGTCGTGGCGGTGGGCCGCGGTGGCGTCCGGATCGGCGCGGCGGATGGCGCGTAGCGCGGTCGGCGCGGTGAACATGACGTGCACCCGATACTGCTCGACCAGCCGCCAGTACGTGGCGGCATCGGGGGTGCCGATGGGCTTTCCCTCGTATAGCACGGTTGTCGCGCCGATCAGCAGCGGCGCGTACACGATGTAGGAGTGCCCGACCACCCAGCCGATATCGGAGGTGGTGAGCATGACCTGGCCGGGGGCCATGTCGTAGATATATCGCATCGACCAGGCCAATGCCACCGCGTGGCCGCCGTTATCGCGCACGACGCCCTTGGGGCTGCCCGTGGTGCCGGAGGTGTAGAGGATGTAGAGGGGATCGGTGGCCGCGACCGGCACCGGATCGGCCGGCTCGGCGTCAAGGACCATATCCTCCCAATCCAGCCACTGTGCGGCAATGCTTTCCGACGAACCGGGCAGGTGCTGCGTGGCGGGCTGTGGGGCGGCGAAGCGCAGCGCCGGAAATCCGGATCTCTGTTTGACCACCACATGTCTTGGCGCCACGGTCTCCGCCAGATCGAGCGCGTCCAGCACGATCGGCGGGTATTCGATGCGCTTATTCGGTTCCAGCCCGCCCGCGGCGGTCACGATCAGCACGGGCTCGGCGTCGTCGATGCGGGCGGCCAGCTCGGGCGCGGCGAATCCGCCGAACACCACCGAGTGCACCGCCCCGATGCGGGCGCAGGCCAGCATCGCGATGACGGCCTCGGGGATCATCGGCATATAGATGATCACGCGGTCCCCGGTGCGCACCCCCAGCCGCAGCATCGCACCGGCGAACGTGGCGACCTCGGCCAGTAACTCGGCGTAGGTGTAGATACGTGTGGCGCCCGTCATAGCGGAGTCGTATATTAGGGCTGGCTGGTCGGCGCGACCCCCTGCTTCATCACCTACGGAAGCGCTCGAGGATGTCGAGTCGGTATCGAAGTGATCACGACTTGCTTCCTCGGCTGTCGAGGGCCCTTTCGGTGTGATATCGCGCACATGTCGATCCAGTGCGTTGTAGGAGGTGTTCAGACGAGCGTCCGGGAACCAACGGGCCACCGGCCGAGCGGTGCCGTCGAGGATCTGTGTGGGTGGAACATCCCAGCTGACAGCCTCCGCCGCAGCGCGCCAGAAGTCCGACGGGTCGACCAGGCTCGTCTGGTAGGTAGGCCGGTACTCCTGCTTCGCATTCAACCGTATGACTCCCTGCTGCGCCTCGATGCCCGCCTCGATAGATCAGCCTGATTGTGGCAGACTTCACGCGACGTCCGGGCGGACGCCGCGACCTTTGATTTTGTCTGTAAAAGGCAGGTCAGTGGGCGGAGGTTGCCAAGAGGTCACACAAGAAGTTATTGATCCGTTAGAATCGCATGTCACATGTTTCGGCCGTCAAGGACGCAATTTCACGGCCTACCGCAGTTCTCGGCCCGCTGTGCCAGTCGAGCTCAGCCATGCGATCGTGGAGGCTCGCTGATGGCGCATGGCTGGGGCCAGTTTGGAAAGTGAGTGGAGATGCGTGAGGCCGCTAGGTCCGGCAACAAGCGTTGGGCGCTTAGCAACTGGGACCTGCGTTGGAAGGTTACGGCGGTCCTTGCCGTTCCCCTTCTCGTCTCCGTGGTGCTCGGTGCATCCCGGATCGCGGCCCAGTTCAGCGACTCGAGTCAGCTGAGCGCCGCGGTCTCTCAGGTCCAGGCGATCCCGGCGGTCACCGGTCTGAGCGCCGCGTCGGCGGTGGTGTCCGGCGAGCAGATGGTCGAGCTGAGCCCCACCCAATCGATGGTGCAGGACGCCGACCTCACCCAGCTCGACAACGCGATCACCGCCGCCCAGAAGGCGGCCCCGAAGCTGGACGGCGTCCCCGGTGGCCGGGTGGCCATCGACGGGATGATCACGGGCGCCAAGGCCGTGCGGGCGGGCGGAAACGCACCGAGCGCCACCGTGCAGATCGCGCTCGACCAGGAGGAGGCGATCCGGCAGGCCAGCGTCAAGACCGCCGAGGCGATCACCGCGACGATCGCCGACCAGGACGTCGACGCCGCCAAACTCCGGCTGGTCGACTCGCTGAACACCCGCGCGGTGATGATCTCCGAGGCCGCCGGCATCGCCGAGGCCCTGCGCGGCAACGCCAAGGGCGGCGTGCAGGACTTCCTGATCGCGGCCAATACCGAGCGGCAGATGCTGGGCATTCTGGCGCACCGCTTCCCGGACGGCGATCCGACCATTGCCGAGCTGACCAAATGGGTCGGCGACCGGATCCAGCTCGCCAGCGGTCCGCAGGTCGCCTCGGGGCAGATTCCGGTGCAGGATCTGCGTGATTCTGTGCTGAGCAGCCTGAACGACTATCAGAAGGTCGTCAACAAGGCCAGCGACGACATCATCGCGCGGGTCAACATCCTCGCCGACAACGCCCGCACCGGCGCCATCCGCTACGCCGCGATCGTCATCATTACCATCATGGCGGCGCTGCTGCTCGCGGTGGTGATCGCGCGCTCGATGATCGTGCCGCTGCGCAAGCTGCGCCTCGCGGCGCTGCGCGTCGCCGAGTACGACCTAGGCCACGAGGTCTCCCGTCTTCGCGACGGCGCCAGCCCCGAGGAGGTGCCGCTGGAGCCGATGCCGGTGCAGACCGACGAGGAGGTCGGCCAGCTCGCCCGCGCCGTCGACGACATCCACGGTCAGGCGCTGCGCCTGGCCGCCGACCAGGCCTCGATGCGTAGCCAGGTCAACGACATGTTCGAGACCCTGGCCCGCCGCTCGAAATCGCTGGTCGACCATCAGCTCTCGCTCATCGAGGCGATGGAGTACGACGAGAAGGACCCGCGCCTGCTGGAGAATCTCTTCCGGCTCGACCATCTCGCCGCCCGCATGCGCCGCAACGGCGACAACCTACTGATTCTGGCCGGTACCCGGCAGCGCCGCGGCAAGTCCGCGCCCGTCGAGATCGCCGACGTGCTGCGTGCGGCGATTTCCGAGGTGGAGGACTACGAGCGGGTGAAGCTGGGCGCCACCCCGCGCGGCGCCATCACCGAACCCGCGGCCTCCGACCTTGCACACCTGTTCGCCGAGCTCCTGGACAACGCGCTGCGCGCCTCGCCGCCGGAGACCGACGTCAAGTTCACCTTCGCCCAGGCCCACGATCAGGGGCTGCTGGTCGAGGTCGCCGACCGCGGCATCGGCATGCCGCCGGCCGAGATGGCCGATATCAACAGGCGCCTCGAGACCGCCGCCGAGGTGGGACCCGACACCGCGCGCCACATGGGCCTGTTCGTGGTCGGCCGGCTCGCCGAGCGGCACGGCCTGACGGTGCGGCTGCGGGCGACCTTCGATACCGCCCGGGATCCCGGCGTCACCGTGACGGTGCATCTGCCCAAGCCGATCATCGTGGCCCCGGTCGGCGGCACGGTGTCGGTGCCTACTCAGGCGACCCCGCAGATCACCAACCCCTCGCAGCCGATTCCGGCGCAGCAGCCCAGCAGCCCGGCGTCGATGCAGATGCGCGCGGTGACCCGCACCCCCAGCGGCAACATGATGGTGACCGTCGATCCCGGCCTGAGCGGGCCGATTTCGGCCGGCGCGGAGGACCGTGCCGCGGCCGCCGCCGAGCGGCCCGTGGACGATGTGGCCGCCAACGGTCTGATCGGACTGAATCCCAGCCCCGGTGGTCTGCCGCGGCGCGAGCCGGGCACCGCGGTGCCCGGCGGCCTGCCGGTGCGGCAGCCCGGCGCGAATGGCCCGACGGTGCGGCACACCCGCCCGGAAGACGGCTCGCCGGGACTTCCGCAACGCGACCCCGGTACCAACGGCCCCCAGGTGCCGGCAGCGCAGCCGGGTTCGAATCTGCCGCAGCGCTCCGGTGGTCTGGCCCAGCCGCAGGCCAATCTCGCGGCGAACATGCTCAAGCGCCAGCCCGGCGCCGCCGGTCAGCCGCCGCGTCCCGGGGGTGGCCCGGGTGGGCTGCAGCAGCGGCAGCGCAGTGAGGGTCTGCCCCAGCGCGAGCCGGGTGCGGGCGGCGTGCCGCCTCGTGACGCCGGAGCCGGTGCGGTGCCGCAGCGTGGTCTTGGCGCGGCGGGTCTACCGCGGCGCGGTGGCCCCGCGGGCCCCGAGACGCCGGGAACGCCGGGCGCACCGGGGGGGAACACCCCGCCGGATCGTCCCGCCGCACGGTCGCCGCGCGATTCTGTGCTGCCGAAGCGGGAGCCCGGTGCGAACGGTTTGCCGCCGCGGGGCGCCAGCGGTCTACCGCAGCGCGATTCGGCCGCCAACGGTCTGCCGCCGCGTGATGCTGCGGGTAATGGCCTGCCGCAGCGGGATACCGGTAGTGGTCTGCCGCAGCGTGATGGCGCGGGTAATGGTCTGCCGCAGCGGGACACTGGTAGTGGTTCGCCGCAGCGTGATGCGTTGAGCGGGGGTCTGCCGCAGCGTGATGGCGCGGGTAATGGTCTGCCGCAGCG